>OOCM01000093.1_pt1 | contig 92553 bp, 90 predicted proteins | sample 1671111 | NCBI WGS metagenome assembly OOCM01 (sample SAMN06348123, study PRJEB24527) | human gut metagenome | biome: human gut; feature: ankylosing spondylitis patient; material: feces | host: Homo sapiens | place: China | collected 2015-10 | reverse complement strand
GCCGATTTTCGGAAAGGATTTCATTGTATTTATTTTTTTAAGTTGATTCAAGCCCGACAGGAAGCAGCAACGCTCTCCTATCGGGCTTTGATTATTGTGTAAAGAAGAGAAATTCAAAAAAAATATGAAAAGGCTTGCAAGTTTCGGAATATTGGCGTATATTTGCAGAAAAAAAAGAAAGGCTTATGAAATATTTGGATCCTAAGGCCGATTTGACCTTCAAAAAAGTGTTTGGCGAACATCCCGAGTTGGTAAAAAGTTTGCTTAACGCCCTTCTTCCTTTTAAGAGTGAGGAAGAGGAAATCACTTCTGTGACATATCTTACGCCTGAAATGGTTCCCCAGACACCCACACGAAAATATAGTATAGTGGATGTGAGATGCGAGGATGCCCAGGGACGTCAGTTTATTGTAGAAATGCAGATGGTTTGGTCTGCGGAGTTTAAGCAGCGAGTTCTCTTCAATGCTTCCAAGGCATATGTAAAGCAGCTAAACAGGGGAGAAGATTATTCTCTTCTGAAGCCAGTTTATTCTCTCAACTTGGTTAATGAAGTATTTGAGCCTGAACTGGATGATTATTACCACTATTACCATCTTGTACATGAGGAACATACCGAAAAAGTAATTGATGGTTTGCATCTGGTATTTGTAGAGTTGCCGAAGTTTACGCCTCATACGTTTACAGAGAAGAAAATGCAGGTTTTATGGCTTAGGTATCTGACAGAAATTGATGAGAAAACGAAGGAAGTTCCGGCAGAACTGCTGGCAAATCCGGAGATAGCCAAAGCCGTATCAGAGATTGAAGAATCAGCCTATACCGAGGAGGAACTTCTGGGTTATGATGAATTCTGGGATATGGTGAGCGTAGAGAAGACGCTTGCCGGCAGGTTGGAGCGTTTGACGAAGGCTAATGATGATACAGAGGAGAAACTTAAGGCAACCTCTAGTCAGTTGGAGGCAACCTCTAGTCAGTTGGAGGCAACCTCTAGTCAGTTAAAGGAAGCTGAGGAGCAGAGAAAGGAAGCTGAGGAGCAGAGAAAGGAAGCTGAGGAGCAATTAAAAAAAGCTAATGAGGAAAAATTGCAATCAGCCCAAAAACTTCTACAGGCTGGAGTATCAGCTGATATTGTGGCAAGTACTCTTAACTTAAGCATGGATGAAATAAAAATTCACTAACTTTGCATCAGATATATACATTAGAATTCTTTACAAACAATAAAATGGAGAATAAAATAACGACAATGGAGCGAGGAATGCAGCGACGCACCGAACTGCTCCTGGGAAAGGATAATCTTGAGAAAATTCAGAAGGCAAGAGTGCTCATCTTCGGTATCGGAGGAGTAGGATCATGGTGCGCAGAAGGACTCCTGAGAAGCGGCGTGAGAAACATCACAATCGTAGACAGCGACAGGGTATGCGTAACCAACTGCAACCGCCAGCTGATGGCTACAAGCCGAACCTTAGGCGAAGTGAAGGTAGAGGCGCTGCGCAACCGACTGCTCGAAATCAACCCCGATGCCAACATCACAGCCTATCAGAAAATATATCAGGCAGAAACTGCCGATGAATTCCACATGGAGCAATACGACTTCATCATCGATGCCATCGACTCGCTCAAGGATAAGGCTGATCTCATTCTGCGTGCCACTGCCCTGCCTAAGGAAATCACCTTTATATCTTCTATGGGAGCTGCCCTGCGCACCGACCCCTTCAAGGTAAGAAAATCTGAATTCTGGAAGGTGGATGGAGACCCGCTGGCAAGAGCACTACGAAAGAAATTCAAGAAGAACAAAACCTTCCCACGACGAAAATTCCAGTGCGTATACAGTGAAGAAAAACCGATGCAGAACCAAGGGGTGAACAAAGCATGCGGCACGGGCGGATGCCTATGCCCGAAAGCCAAACTGATTAGCGGAGAGAGGAGTACCGATACTGCCGTATATGATGCTCCGGGCGACCAGCAACTGGTAGAACACGAATGGTGCTCTACTAAGGCACAGATCAACGGTTCGCTCTGTCACATCACCGCAACCTTCGGAATGGCTATCGCAGGAATGGTCATCAACCACATCATTGAATAACTGTTTTCTTTACAACAGTCACTTGAAAAGAAACTTACAAAACATACGCAAAAGGCGAGGCGCTTTCACAAGCTCCCCGCCTTTATTAATGATTCAAGTTTCGCTAGGTTCAGAAGTTTCTCGGGAGTAGTCTTATCGGCGTTCGCCTCTATTCGTCTCTTCATATCGTCAAAGAATAAAGGTTAAATCCGATAAATCTTGTTAAACAAATTCTATCTTACCTCTTATGTTTATACCTTTGCACGCAAATTTATAATCACAAAGGACATTTTCATGTCCCAAAAAGGATAATATTTAATTTAAATAAGAGAAGAAAAATGAAAGAAAAAGCAGAAAGTTCAGTAGCCTGCAATCATCACAGAGTAGGCTTCCTGGGATTGCTCGTTACATTAGGCATTGTATTCGGAGACATCGGAACATCACCTCTCTATGTGATGAAGGCTATCCTGCATACAGGCGAAAGCATCAGCGAGAGCACCATCCTGGGCGCACTGTCATGCATCATCTGGACACTCACCCTCCAGACCACCATCAAATATGTATGCGTGGCGCTGCGTGCCGACAACAATGGCGAGGGAGGCATCCTCGCCCTCTATGCCTTGCTGCGCCGACTCAAGAGCAAGTGGATTTACCTACTGGCCATCATTGGCGCAAGCACCCTGCTGGCAGACGGAATCATCACCCCTGCCATCACCGTGACCACAGCCATCGAAGGACTCGAAAGCATCAGTCCCAACCTGCCAGTTATCCCCATCACCCTTGCCATCATCACCATCATCTTCTTCGTGCAGCGGTTTGGCACAGAGAGTATTGGCAAATCGTTTGGCGTATTTATGCTGCTATGGTTCCTGCTGCTGGGCGTGGTGGGAGCTTTCAGCATCACGTCTTACCCATTGATACTGAAGGCTTTCAACCCCTATTATGCTGCCATGCTGTTGGCAAAATCGCCTGAATGGTTTCTAATTCTGGGTGCCGTATTTCTCTGTACTACCGGTGCTGAGGCTCTCTATTCCGACCTGGGACATTGCGGCAGAAAGAACATCGCCATCAGCTGGGGCTTCGTAAAGACCATGCTCATTCTCAACTATCTGGGACAGGGAGCATGGGTGCTGAATCATGCAGATACGGCGCTGGCTGTGAATCCGTTCTTTGCCATCATGCCGCAGAGCATGCTGTTCTTCGCTATCATCATGGCCACGGGTGCGGCAATCGTTGCGAGCCAGGCACTCATCAGCGGAACCTTCTCCATATTGAGCGAAGCCATGAATCTGCACTTCTGGCCGCGCATGCGAATCAAGCATCCTACCCATGTTAAGGGGCAGCTCTATATCCCGATGATCAACCTCGCCATGTACATCGGCGTGGTTCTCATCATCCTGCTCTTCCGCAACTCCTCGCACATGGAGGCAGCCTACGGACTCGCCATCACCATCACCATGCTGATGACTACCCTGCTGCTCGGTTTCTACCTGCACAGCAAGGGAGTGGCACGGATTTTCACGATGCTGTTTATGGGCGCATACTGCATCATCGAAGCCATCTTCCTGACTGCCAATCTGTCAAAGTTTCTTGCAGGTGGATGGTGTACGATGCTCATTGGAGGAATCCTGTTCCTGATGATGTACGTATGGGTGAAAGCCATGAAGATACGCCGCCATTATATCAGCACCAAACCGCTGGATGATTATTATCAGATTATCTCCGACATCAAGGCCGACGAGAGCATCCCTAAGTACGCTTCCAACCTGGTTTATGTGAACCACGCCAACAAGGAAGGTGCCGTAGATGACAAGTTGCTCTACTCCATCATCAACAAGCAGCCGAAACGTGCTGACCATTACTGGCTTATCAACATGGAGTTTGTTGACACTCCTGACACGCTGGAGTACAACTGCGAGACCCTGATTCCCGACACCCTCTACAGCGTAACCATGCACATTGGTTTCCGCATAGAGCCTAGGGTGAGTCTCTATCTGCGACAAGTAGTGGAAGATCTGGTAGCAGACGGAAAGGTAGATTTGCAAAGCACCTATCCTTCGCTGCGCAAATACGGAATTCCGGGCGATTTCCGATTCATCATCATTCACCGCGTATATTACCCGGAGAGTTCAGATAATCGCCAACAGAACCTGCTGATGAGTATCTACGCTCTTATCAGCAAGATAGGTATTGACGAGCCTAAGGCATTGGGCCTCGACACTTCCATGGTAGTGGTAGAAAGAGTGCCGCTCATCATCAACCATCCGGTCATTAAGGACAAGGTCATTAAGGTTATTAAGGATTCTGAAACATCACAAAGCAGACAATAAGCAAAAAGGCGAGGCGCTTTCACAAGCTCCCCGCCTTTAACCTATTAGCTAGAAGATTATAGCTAACAACTAACACAAAACCTTATAACTTTTTTCAAATCTTAATCGTTATTTGAACCTATGAACGAACATGTTTTTTTTAATTAGAGGATAGTCTTAACAGCCTCCAGCATGCCCTTCTCCTGAATAAGGTCAAGATCTTTCTTAACCAACTCGGTAAGGCCAGGAACTGTCTTGTTCAAATCCTCGTGCCAGATATAGTCGAAGCCCAATACGCCCTCAGCTACCTTCTGGGTATCGCCGGTAGCCCAAAGCTCGGTGAGCTTGTCCATAATCTTCTGGTCATCGTTTGGCTGGATAGGAGCACCATCCTCGCGAACACCACCCTTATAGTAAGTGATGATAGCAGCGAGACCGAATACCAAGCCCTGTGGCAACTCGCCCTTACGCTCAAGATAAATCTTGACACCAGGCAGGTCACGAGTCTCAAACTTAGGGAATGAGTTGAGCATGATGCTGGTTACCTGATGATCTACGAATGGATTCTCGAAACGCTCCAATACATCAGAAGCGAACTTCTGGAGCTCATCCATAGGGAGGTTCAGAGTCTGCATCAACTCCTCAAACTGTACCTTGTGGATGTACTTGCCCAATACCGGGTGCTCGCAGGCATCGCGAACAATGTTTACACCGCTGAGGTATGTAACAGGGCTCAATACGGTGTGAGGACCATTCAGCAGGGTAACCTTACGCTCGTGGTATGGCTTCTCATTATCTGTGATAAGCACGTGGAGACCTGCCTTATGAGCTGGGAACTCCTCCTGCATCTGCTCTACTGTCATGTTTTCTGCCTTCTCGATTACCCAAAGGTGGAAGCTTTCTGCCTTAACTACGAGGTTGTCCTTGTAGCAAACCTTCTGCTGAATCTCCTTGATGGTATCGCGTGGGAAACCAGGAACGATGCGGTCTACCAATGTAGCACAAACGTAACAGTGGTTGGTGAACCACTCCTTGAAGCCCTCGTAATCAGCACCCATATCTTCCTTCCAAAGCTCGATATACTGATAGATGCACTCCTTGAGGTGGTGACCATTCAGGAAGATCAGCTCACATGGCATCAGGATCATACCCTTGGTTGGGTCGCCCTCGAAGAACTTGTAGCGGTGGAACAAGAGCTGAACCAACTTGCCTGGATAAGAAGCTGCAGGAGCATCTGTAAACTTGCAAGAGTCATCGAATGCGATACCAGCCTCTGTAGTGTTAGAGATGATGAAACGCATCTCTGGCTGCTCAGCCAAAGCCATGAAAGCCTGGTTCTGAGAATATGGATTCAGCGCACGGCTGATAACGTCGATACGCTCCAATGTGTTGATAGCCTGGCCGTTCTCCTTACCCTGAAGGTTTACGTGATAGAGGCAGTCCTGACCGTTCAGCCAGTCAACCATACCACCAGCCAATGGCTGAACTACAACGACAGAACCGTTAAAGTCGGTCTTCTTGTTCATATTCCATACAATCCAATCTACGAATGCACGGAGGAAGTTACCTTCACCAAACTGAATGATTTTCTCTGGAGCGACGCTCTTAGGAGCAGTGCGCTTGTTTAATGCTTTTAGCTCTTTCATGATTTGTTTATTTTGTCTTTATTATTTTACTTTCCGTTTTAAATTCCAATCTATTCATCAGATTGTTTTTTTCTGAGTGCAAAGGTAGTAAATATTTCGTTTGATTGTTCCAAAAACAGCGAAAAACTTCACGCAAACCTTTACGCTCCTCACCGGTTCTATGCCTTATTATATATAGAACTGCGCAGGCACCAAATAAAGAAGTAGGGATTTTCCCCCACCCCTTTAGGGGAAATCCCGACCGTGGAAGCAAAAAACATCGTATCTTTGCACCCAAAAAAAAACATGAAGTATAACAATTTAAAGATATACGATTATGAAACGAATGATAATAGCTCTGGTAGCCATGTTCATGATGACATTCACTACCGCTTCTGCAATGAGTTATGAGCAGGCAAGACAGCAGGCTCTCTTCCTGACAGACAAGATGGCTTACGAGCTCAATCTTACGGAAGACCAGTATGAGGCAGCTTACGAGGTGAACCTCGACTACCTGATGAGTGTAGATACATACGATGACCTATATGGTGTTTACTGGCGCCAGCGCAATATGGATTTGAGCTATATCCTGCTCGACTGGCAGTATAGAACATATCTCAATGCCACCTATTTCTACCGTCCGCTCTACTGGAATGCGGGCTACTGGCACTTCGGCATCTACGCCCGCTATCCTCGCCGCGACTATTTCTACTTCGGTCGCCCTCACTTCTACGTATCTTACCGTGGAGGTCATAGCTGGCGAGTAAACGGAAACAGAAGCTGGTATCACGGAAGAAGTTTTGGCGGACCTCACCCAGGAGGACATCCTAGAGTAGGTATGAGAGACGGATTCAACCGTGGTGATTACGGCAGAGGAAGATCTTTCGGAAATCTGAACCGCGAGAACAGACCTCAGATGAATCCAAACCGTGGTTTCGGTAATGCAAGCCGCCCTAACAACAACGCTGGCTTCGGAAACAGCAGCCGCCCTCAGAACGGAGGCTTCGGAAATAACAACGGAGGTTTCGGCAACAGCAGCAACCGGGGCTTCGGCAATAGCAACAGCCGCCCTAACCGCGGTTTCGGCAGCAGCAACAGCAGCACCAGCAACAACCGTGGGTTCGGAAACAGCAGCCGTGGTTTCGGAAACAGCAGCTTCGGAAGCGGAAGAAGTAATATCTTCGGGGGCAACCGCAGCAGCATGAGCCGTTCATTCAGCAGCGGGTCTGGCAACCGTGGCGGCGGATTCACCCCTCGCTCTTCTACACCAAGCAAGAACAATGGCGGTGGAAGCTTCGGACACAGAAGATAAGAAAAGAGAAAGAGTTATAATTTCAAGTTTATAAAGACAGAGAGTTAAGAAAATCAAGACCTCAAGTAAGAGAGTAAGAAAAATCAAGTACAAAAAATGGGAATTTGCATCGGTTCATACCATTCGCAAATTCCCATTATTATTTTATCAACTTTCAGTAAAAGTTTTACTCCAATCCGAAGAGCGATTTCAAACCGCCATCTACGCCCGAGAATCCCATGAAGGCGAGGCTGAGGAGCGCTGCAGTTACCATGACGATAGCTACGCCCTGCATGCCCTTAGGAATACGGACCAAAGCCTGCTGCTCGCGAATGCCGGCAAAGACAATAAGAGCCAGGGCAAAGCCGAGAGCTGTAGAGAAGGCGTAAACCACGCTCTCAAGCAGGTTGTAATCCTTCTGGATAACCAGGATGGCTACACCCAGCACGGCACAGTTGGTAGTAATCAGAGGCAGGAAGATACCGAGCGCCTGATAAAGTGCAGGAGAAACCTTCTTCAGGATAATCTCTACCATCTGAACCAAGGCTGCAATCACGAGGATGAATGCCAGGGTCTGGAGATATTGTAATCCGAACGGATCGAGTACATACTTCTGAACACACCAGGTAATGATGGTTGCCAGGGTCAAGACAAAAGCGATGGCACCACCCATACCGATGGCTGTATCAACTTTCTTCGATACGCCCAGGAATGGACAGATACCGAGAAACTGCGACAAGACGATGTTGTTGACGAATATCGCAGAGATAAATATCAATAAATATTCCATAATTTCTATTTTATTTCATTGATTTGAAGCGATGCCTACGCTTACTTCTTTACCTTATTAAATATAGCAATAATATATCCCAAGGTGAGGAAAGCTCCAGGAGGCAGGATGAACATCAGAATGTTGGTAGTCTCCGGCAACAGAGTGATACCGAACACACTACCTGCACCGAGTATCTCGCGGGCACTACCCAGGATGGTCAAACCGAGGGTGAAACCCAAACCGCAACCAATACCATCAAAGAGACTGGCAATCGGTGAGTTCTTGGCAGCAAAGCTCTCTGCTCTACCCAGGATGATACAGTTTACTACAATCAGCGGAATATAAATACCCAGCGCCTGATTGATGCTGTCGGGAGCATAAGCGCTCATCAGCATCTGAAGGATGGTTACGAAGGCTGCAATCACTACGATGAAAACAGGGATGCGAACCATATCCGGGGTAATCTTCTTGATACAGGAAATAACAAAGTTGGTACAAATCAGCACCGCCATGGTAGCCAATCCCATAGAGAGACCGTTGATGGCGCTGGTTGTTGTAGCCAAAGTAGGACACATACCGAGAAGCAACACGAAGGTTGGATTCTCCTTGATGAGTCCGTTCATCAAAATCTTAACATTACTCATATCGGTTTATCCTTTCTTTTCGTTATGTTCAACTTTAGATGCACCACTCTCTGCATCTGCTTTCTGAGATGCACCGCTCTCGCCGTCAACATCCTTCTTGGCATAAACGGCATAAGCCTGGTTGATAGCCTTGAGGAAGGCGCGGCTGGTAATGGTAGAAGCGGTAATGGCATCTACTGCATTGCCACTCTTATCGTCCTTAGATACGTGGAGGTCGCCATCCTTTGGAGTCTTACCGATGATGCTACCCTTTCCGTCCTTCTGGAACCAGGTAGTAGCCTTGGCACCCAGACCTGGAGTCTCTGAAGCCTGAAGCACGGTATAACCCATAATCTTGCCCTCGGTATCGAAACCTACGAGCACCTTCAGGTCGCCACCGAAACCGCCGGTAGTACTCTCTACGGCAGCACCCAACTGCTTGCCGCTCTTGTCTGAGCACTTGTGAATGGTGAAAGAGAATTCCTTACCACCAAACTCCTGCTTTACCTCTTCAGGCTCAGCCACCTGGAGATCTTCTGTACCCATCACGCTCTTGATACCGGTAGCCAGACTCTGTGCTGCCTTCTCGGCGATAGGACCGGAAGTAAGATGATTGATATATGCAAGCACAGCACCTACGATGAGCGCTACGCCCACCAGCACAAGCACCATGTTCTTCAATGATGATTCTAATTTCTGCATGTCTCTGTCCTCCTTATTTCTTAGCTGGCTTCTCACCGAAGCGCTTTGGTTTAACGTATGTGTTAATAAGAGGTGTGAACGCATTCATGATGAGAATGGCGAACGACATACCTTCTGGATAGCTACCCCAGTTACGGATGATGACGGTCAGCAGACCGATGCAGACACCGTAGATGAGCATACCCTTATGAGTCATCGGAGAGGTTACATAATCAGTAGCCATGAAGATGGCACCGAGCATCAGACCACCGCTGAAGATGACTGCCAGAGGATTGGCATAAACAGGATTAGCCAAATGCATCAAACCGCTGAAAACGAATACGGTAGCGATGATGCTGACAGGAATATGCCAGGTAATGACCTTCTTCCAGAGCATGTAAGCCAAACCAAGCAAGAGGGCGAATGCACAAACCTCACCGGTAGTACCGGCACCGAAGGTATCGCCAGTGGCACCGAAGAGCAGGCTCATCGCATCAGGCAACTGGTTGAGAACAGAAGCATCGCCCGTCTTGATGGCTGTCTTCATGATAGCCAGCGGAGTAGCACCGGTTGTAGCATCAGTATAGCTGAGCATCTGTCCGGCAACAGGCCATGAAGTCATCTGGGCAGGGAAGCTGACGAGCAAGAAGCAACGGCCTACCAAAGCTGGATTGAAAGGATTGTTACCCAGACCGCCGAAGCTCATCTTACCTACACCGATGGCAAACAGGGCACCGATGATGATGATCCAGAGAGGAAGGTTACTTGGCAAGTTCATGCCAAGCAAGAGACCGGTAATGATGGCAGAACCATCAAGCAAGCTGGTCTCCTCCTTCAGGAGATATTTTGTAATTGCCCACTCAAAGAAGACGCAGGCTGCCACAGAGGTAAGCAGAACGACTGCTGAACCCAAGCCGAAGAAATAGAAAGATGCGAGGATGGCAGGCACGAGAGCGATAATCACTCCGTACATGTTCTTCTCTACGCTCTCATTTCCATGAGCGTGTGGCGATAATGAAACGATTAATTTTCCCATTTTATCTTTTAAATTCTTTCTTAAATGAAATTCATTCTTGACGTGAACGCTTACTTCTTGGCGTTGCGAGCTCTGATAATGCCCATTACCGCACCCTTACCATTGATAATATTATCGAGGATAGGACGATGTGAAGGACAGGTGAACTGGCATGAACCGCAGGCGATGCAGGATGTTACCTCCTCTGCCTCCAGGCGCTCATAATCCTTCACTACGCTCAAGGTAGCGAGCAAGTATGGCTCCAGGCCCATTGGGCAGGCATCCACACACTTGGCACAGCGGATACATGGCTGAGCCTTCTTGCGATGAGCATCAGCATCAGTCAATACGGTGATTGAGTTGGTGCCCTTGGTTACCGGTACATCGAGGCTGATTACAGCCTTACCCATCATCGGACCACCAGCCAGCACCTTGTTGTCGCCCTCTGGCAAACCTCCGCAATTCTCAATCATCTGAGAGAATGGAGTACCCATACGTACGAGGAAGTTGCCCGGGTTCTTCACCTGCTTACCGGTAACGGTAGTATAGCGTTCGAAGAGAGGTTTATTCTTCATAACTGCCTGATAAACAGCGAAGGCAGTACCTACATTCTGAACAATTGCTCCAACGTTGACAGGGATAGCTGGAGGAGCTGGAACCTGACGGCGGATAACCGCATCTACCAACTGCTTTTCACCACCCTGTGGATATTTCTTGGCAAGAGGAACAATCTCAATACGAGAATCATTAGCAGTCTTTTCCTCGAAGAGTTTGATGGCAGCAGGCTTGTTATCCTCGATACCGATGTAGCCCTTCTCTACCTTAGCCGCCTTCATCAGAAGGTTCAAGCCAACGAGAATCTCATCGGCATGCTCCATCATCAGGCGATAGTCGGCTGTGATATAAGGCTCACACTCTACACCGTTGATAATCACGCACTCTGCCTTGGCTCCAGGAGGAGGACAAAGTTTGATGAAGGTTGGGAAACCAGCACCACCCATACCAGTGACACCAGCCACCTTGATGCGGTTTACGATTTCCTCTGGAGTAAGCTCAGTATGAGCCTCAAGCGTCTCGAGTTTATCAGAGCGGTCGATACTCTCCTCCCACTCATCGCCTTCTACATTAATAATGATGCAAGGCTTGCGATAACCGGTAGCATCAATAGATGTATCTACCTTGAACACAGTTCCTGATACGGAACTGTAAATAGGAGCACTCACAAAGCCACCAGCCTCAGCAATGAGTGTACCCACCTTCACCTTGTCGCCCTTGGCAACTACAGGCTTGGCAGGAGCACCGATGTGCTGACCAAGTGGGAAAATCGCCTGCTTAGGGAGAGGAGCTACCTGAGTAGCCATCTCGGCAGTAATCTTATTCTCTTCTGGGTGAACTCCACCAATTCTAAAAGTTCTCAAATTCATGATTATTCCTCCTTTTTCTTAACTGGGAAATTAACTTTTACGAGAGCACCTGTTGGGCATTCGTCAACACACTTGGTACACATGCGGCACTTATTGAAGTCAACATAAGCCACATTGTTCTCAATGGTGATAGCATCAAACTGGCAGACCTTCTGACATTTACCGCATCCGATGCAAGCAACGCTACAAGCCTTCTTGGCAACAGCACCCTTGTCGTGGTTTATGCACTGAACGTAAACTCTACGGCCCTTAGGACCCTTCTTGCGGAGCTCGATGATATGACGTGGACAAGCGTTGGCGCAAGCACCACAACCCGTACACTTCTCTTCATCAACCTCAGGAATGCCAGTTTCAGGATTGATAGAGATTGCGCCAAACTGGCAGGCAGCCACGCAATCGCCACAACCCAGACAGCCGAATCCGCAGCCTGTTTCGCCAGCGCCACATGAATTCATAGCTGCACAAGTGTGCAAACCATCATACTCGGCAATGCGAGGACGATTCTCACAAGTACCATTACAACGAACCACAGCCACCTTTGGCTCGGTATTGGCTACTGCCATACCTAAAAGGTCGGCTACCTTGCCCATCACGTCGGCACCACCTACCGGACACATCAGTCCATCGATAGAACCGGCATCAGCACCCTTCACCAGAGCTGCAGCCATACCGGAACATCCGGCAAAACCGCAACCACCACAGTTGGCACCTGGCAGAATCTCTCCTACCTGGCCCAAGCGAGGGTCTTCTTCGACGGCAAACTTCTTAGATACTCCGAAGAGAACCAGCGCTGCAATCAGCGCGATTGCTCCGAGAACCAAGACAGCAATCAAAATAAAATTCATAATTTTTTGTGTTTTGTTTTGTTATTTTTTCTTTGTTTTAAAACAAGAGTTCTCCATTAAAACTACAGAAGCACATCACGTACCCTATGATTCAATCGAGAAGCTCAGTTTGTTTTTAAGTTTGTTTCTGAATAAGTAGAGCACCACATAGTATGGAATGAGAATGCCCAATGCCGAGAGCGCTGCGGCTCCCTCTGAGTGAGTAGCTTTCAGTACACCCACCAAAGCGATCACCATCAGTATCAGCGGCAAGAGATAGCCATAGAAACTGGCTCTGAAGCCTACAGCCGAATCAGCAGTCACCACCACGCTATCGCCTTTGTGGTAGAGAGACGCCTCTGAGGTAGAAACCTCAATCATCTTCTCTTTCGATTCAGATGCAGTACAATGAGCAGCCACCTTGCAAGCGCTGCAGGCTGACGACTGTACGATGCGAATGCACACACAACCTTCTTCTACGCTCTCTACGATGCCAGAATGTTTTATTTTGTTATTCATTTGTAATGTTGACATTGCATTTTTGCAATTCAAGTGCAAAGATACTACATTATTTAGAAATGGCAAACAAAATCGAAAAGAAAATATAAAAAAAGAAGCGTAAACGTTATCTATGCCCTGGAATCAGGCAGTTTGAAAACAAATTATAAGCAAAAATGCTTTTTTTTAGCAACTTCTTTTGGTGATATCAATTTTTTATGTATCTTTGCATGGATTATTAAAGAATTGATATGGAAACATTAGAGCAAACAATCATGCAAGTAGAGCGCTTTATCAGAAAAGTGGCTCAAAAGTTCCCTGCGCCAGAATCTGACGACGAGACTTCTCAAATGACCGACATCCACGTAAGGGTTTCGCAAGACAGTGGCGAACTCCTGGCCTTTGACGACGATGACAACGAGATTACCCGCTGCGTTGTCGAGCAATGGATAGAAAACAAGGATGAAGACTTCTACGACGAGGTAGCAAAGCTGCTTCGCGATGTATTGCGCAAACAGGCTGATATCATAGATCATCTCGGCATTCTCAAGCCATACAGCTTTGTGCTCGAAGATGAGGATAAAGAGCATATTGGCGAGCTCTATCTTGCTGACGATGATACGATCATTGTAGGTGGTGACTTGATGGAGAATCTGGACAACGATCTGGATAACTTCCTGAACGACCTGCTGAAAGAATAAAAAAATACAGGATGAAAGGACTACCCGCTCCCCCATCCCAACAAAATAAAAAACCGTTGCACTCTCTCCTATCGAGTACAACGGTTTTTCTGTTTTTAACGGTCTTTCAGTTTATATCATCTAACCAATCTAAAAAGAAATTTTCTTTTTCTTACCTTTACTTTCGTTTCCTACCCGGTCGAGAGCAGTTACTACATACACATATTTCTTGCCACTCACATAAGGGATGCGATAGAAATTATCATAAGTTACTGCCTGGAGTGCAGAAACATCATTGAGATTTACCTTAGCTCCTTTCTCAAAACGGTAGATAGCAAAACGGTTCACCTGATTGCCCCACTTTTTCTTGCTAGCCTTAGGAGCCTTCCATACCAGCAGCGGACCTTTCTCGGTCCACATCAGCTTGAGACCCTTTACCCCCTTTGGCGCCTTATTATCAAGGAAAGGCATAGAGGGTGGCAATGCTGGATACTTCCAATAATTGTTGCGGAGTGTATGTCCGATATTACCTACATTATCGGCAGCAGTCTGCGCATACCAGAGCACAGTGCCCTTCACATTATTCATCTGCTGATGCAAACGGTGCTTGGCAGGCAACTGATGACTGCGCGGATTGACTGGGTCAGCAAACTTGGCTGTACGCTCTATATCTTCACCTATATATAATGGGCGGTTGCCAGCATGCTTATTCCACCAGGTTATGAGCGTCTTGTAATCGGCAGCACGATTGCCTATCTCCCAATATATCTGAGGCACACAATAGTCTATCCAACCATTATTCACCCAAAGCAATACATCTGCATAAAGATCATCATAATTCTGGAGGCCGAAAGTTTCTGAACCATTAGGATCAGTACGCTTGTTGCGGTAGATGCCGAATGGAGAAACACCAAACTTAACCCAAGGCTTAACGGCATGAATGGATTCGCTGAGCTGCTTTACAAACCGGCTCACGTTATCACGGCGCCAATCACCTATATTTCGCATGCCGCGCGACTGCTGGCGGAAGAACTGCTGATCAGGAATCTGACGTCCGGCCTCTGGATATGGATAGAAATAATCATCGATATGGAATCCATCAACATCATATCGGCTTACAATGTCCACAGCCACCTCGCAAATATAGTCGGCTGCAGCCTGCAACCCAGGATTCAACAGCGTCAGCTTGCCATACTGAAAACAGAGATCAGGACGCCTCTTCACGATATTCTTCGGCGAAACCTGCTCATAGGAAGTTACGCTATGCTTGGCACGATAAGGATTAATCCAGGCATGAAGCTCCATGCCACGATTATGACACTGCTCTATCATCCACTGCAACGGATCCCAATAAGGAGAAGGAGCCTTTCCCTGCACCCCCGTAAGAAACTTGCTCCAAGGCTCTAAATCACTCTTATACAGAGCATCACACTCGGCTCGAACCTGAAAGATTATCGCATTCACGCCATCCTTCTGCAGTTCATCAAGCTGTCTGGTAAGCATCGCCTGGATCTGCTGCGTACTCTTGCCCAGATACTGTCCGTTAACACACTGTATCCAGGCTCCACGAAACTCTCGTTTGTTCTGAGCCTTCATTGTTGCCGACGACATCAGCATCATTGCAACAACGAGCATCAAAATCGCTTTCAGTCTTTTCATCTGTTATCTGTTATTTATCAATTTCATTTTTTCCTTTTCATTCTACAGTTTGTTCTTCATCCCTCAGCTTCGGGAGTGAAATATGGTATCTTACAGCCAGCAATCGGATGGCACAGACCACACTGAAAGCTACAATCACCGTAATATAGAGGCTCACCCCCAGATAGCTCAATCCCCAATAAGCCAAACCACCGGCGACACAAGCCATCGCATAAATCTCCTTTCGGAAGATGACCGGCTCTTCATTAAGAAGCACATCGCGGATAACACCGCCTGCAGCACCCGTGATACAGCCCATGATGATGGCTACCCAAAAAGAGAAACCACATTCGAGCGACTTCTGGATGCCCGCAATATTGAAAAGCGCCAAGCCCAAAGTATCAAACAGAAACCAGGTATTGTCAAGACGCTTGAGATAGCGGTGGCAAGCAATCACTACCAACTGCGCAAACAGCGTACAAATCAGGTAGATAGGACTCAACATCCAAAACGGACGCACACCAAGCATCACATCTCGTATGGTTCCACCACCTATGGCTACAGCCACACCACAAACAAAACCGCCCAGCCAATCATAGTGCTTACATGCTGCCAGACGAATGCCCGAAAGGGCAAAAGCAAATGTTCCGATGAATTCTATCACACTATGAAGCGTGAGCACGAATTCAGGATCGCCATGTATCATCATTTTCTCGTATCAGTTAGTTGTTCTAAATATCAATTCCTAATTATCTATATATCTATTCTAAATCACTAATTCTTGAATCTTTCTCCCCAACAGGTAACCATCCAGTTGTAGAGGCGCTCCTCGGAAGGCGAATGCTGCGCATGCCAGAAGCGGACATCCTTCAGTTCGTCTGGCAGATACTGCTGCTCAGTGAAATGTCCAGGATAATCGTGAGGATACTTATATCCGTCATGATAGCCCAAATCTTTCATCAGTTTGGTAGGAGCATTGCGGATGTGCAGCGGAACAGGCAGATTACCCGTTTGCCGTACAGTAGCCAGCGCATCATTAATGCCCAGATAAGCACTGTTGCTTTTCGGACTCGTTGCCAGATACACCACAGCCTCAGCAAGGGCTATACGCGCTTCGGGCCACCCTATCTTCATCACCGTATCGAAGGCAGCATTGGCAAGCAGGAGTGCATTCGGATTGGCAAGTCCCACATCCTCAGAGGCACTAATCACAACCCTACGGGCTATAAACTGCGGGTCTTCTCCTCCTTCTATCATCCTCGCCATCCAATAGAGCGCAGCATCGGGATCGCTTCCGCGAATACTCTTGATAAAGGCTGAGATAATATCATAATGCATCTCACCCTGTTTATCGTAAGCCAGCGGATTCTGTTGCAACTGCTCTTCTACCATCTTGTCGGTAATCACAATCTCTGAAGATCCGGCAGATTCTACCACCAGTTCCAAGATATTGAGCAGTTTGCGGGCATCTCCACCACTATATCGCAGCAGCGCGCCTGTCTCTTCCAACTTAATATTCTTTTCTCTGAGTTCTACATCCTGCGTAATGGCACGATGCAGAAGCCCTTCAAGATCAGCCTTTTCGAGCGGTTTGAGCACATAGAGCTGACACCTGGACAACAGCGGACGAATCACCTCGAACGAAGGATTCTCGGTAGTAGCACCTATCAGCGTAACAATACCCTTCTCTACCGCACCCAAAAGCGAATCCTGCTGACTCTTAGAGAAACGGTGAATCTCATCAATAAACAATATAGGAGAAGCCGAATTAAAGAATCTACCACTTTTTGCTCTTTCTATCACCTCGCGGACATCCTTTACGCCACTGGTCACCGCAGAGAGGGTGAAGAACGGCACCTTGATGGTTTGTGCCACGATTTGAGCAAGGGTAGTCTTGCCCACTCCAGGGGGGCCCCAGAGGATAAAAGAGGATATGCGCCCTGCGTCAATCATCTTGCGCAGCACGGCCCCCTCACCTACCAAATGCTGCTGTCCTACATAGTCAGCAAGCGTGTGAGGTCTCATTCTTTCAGCTAACGGTTCACTCATAGTACGTGCAAAGGTAATGAAAAAAATCGAATTCCAAATAAAAAAGTGACCAAAAACACAAAAAAACAGCAAGAAAATTTGGATATATAAAAAGAAGTACTTACTTTTGCACACACAAACACAATTGAAGATGAATAAAGATAAAATATTAACACTGAAGAATGTTACTAAAAGTAGCATTTGGGAATTGCAGGAGAACGATGTGTTCCGTCTTTGGGAAGCAGCAGAAAAGGATGCTGACCTCAAGGATTACCAGAACAAGTATATCGCAGTGATCCGCAGCGCATTCGAAATGGAACCAGTGACGGTAGACCGTCCTGAAGTGATTGACAAACTGATGGCACGCGGCTTTAAGATTGGCACTTTCCGTATCAACGACAAGAAAGAAAAGTATGCCATCAAAAAGCGTCCTATCATGCGTGTTACTGATCTTACTTACGAAAATGTAAGTCACATCACTGCCAATAAGCTCATCGAACTCTTGGAGCGCAACTTTGGTGGTGGCTGGGAGAGTCTGCCTCAGAGCATCCAGGACATCATCGAAAGTAATTTCGACATCAGCACAACTACTCTTCCTGCTGACCGTCTGAAAAAGCCGGGTGGTCTGTACGAGAAAAAGCTCGCTGATGACTACGAAGTACTCGTGGTACCAAAAGGTACTTGGGTAGAAGCTATCTTTGCCAAGGAGAAGCCAAAGGTAGAAAAGGTTCGCATGAGATTCGATGATGAGAATGATTTGAAACGCAACGACGACCTGCTCGACCCAGACGAGGATGAAGACGAGGATGCACCAGAAATCGAGGATCACTACAACGATCCAGATGAGGATGACGATGCATTCGATGACGACAAGCTTACTGAGGAAAGCTACCGTACTACCTTCGAAGACCCGGAGAACCTCGGTCTTGATGATGCAGAAGACGTAGCCGACGATGATTATTAATTCAGTTTATACATTATTATAATATAAAGAGAAATGAACGCATTAATTGGATTTGTTGCATTGATCGCTGTGGGCCTCGTAGGCTGGGCGATTGCAGAATTTAAGTACAAAGTTTTCACTTTCACCCGTTCAGAAAAGGACATCGAGGAAGAGAAAGAGCTTGAAGAGCAGAAACGCGCAGAGGGTTTCAAGGAGATGAACATCCGCGACATCATGCGCAAAAACTCAACCAATGGTTATAACGCCGTAGGTTAGTATTATGTTAAATTACCTATGCTTATGATACAGTATATCATCATAGCAATCATATTGGCGGCATGTGTCACGTATGCCGCCATTTGTGTCTACCGCTCCATCAAACAAGCACGAGAGTGTAAAAACTATCAATGTTCAGGTTGCCCGTTCGTTGAGAAATGCCAAAAGAATAAAAAGAAAGAGGCTACTCAGCGGAAAGAACAAGAGTAGCTCTCATAAAAGAGCTGCTAAAACTACTTTTACTGTCATGCTACGAGGAAACCAGACAAAAAATAAAGCATTTCAGAACCCGTTCATTATGAGCAAGATACAAAAAAAGTGATTGTTTTAATTAAAAAAGTTGCATAAAAATTTGGTAGAACCAATAAAAAGTAGTACCTTTGCACTCGCAAATCAGAAATGATTGTTCTACAAAAGGTGTCTTAACCGAGCGGTTAGGTAACGGTCTGCAAAACCGTGTAGAGCGGTTCGACTCCGCTAGACACCTCATAAAAAAGGAAGTTCTTCAATAAGGACTTCCTTTTTTCATATCTACTCTCTCCCATTTTCATTCCTCATTTCTAGGTATTCATCAAAACCCCCATTTTTAGGTATTGCACAATTATAAAAATCTTCGTACCTTTGCAACCGTAAATGATAAACATCAGAACTGAGGTTATCCTACAAGTAGGAATTGCCCCTTGCCAAAAGCAATTCTGGTGAACGTTTGAAACTTTTAGATAATTGAGACAAAGATAGAAATTAAAATCTTGTTCGCTAATAGAAATAATTCATAATGTTTTTGTATAATATGAAAAGGGGTGCTTGTGAAAGTACCCCTTTTATGTATAGGTTTACTACATGGCGATGCATTTTGTTCTATGTCACGACGCACAGACTTCTACATCGCCATGTAATTTCAAAGATATCGGGAGTTTTAAAAAAGCCTGTTATTATTTGATTTTAGCACCAAATGACTTGACAAACTTAATCTTCTTGCCTTTTGCGATGATTGGCTTCTTCCATTCACCACCCAAAATACGGATAACAGCCTTCTTGCCTACAGGAACCGCATCTACAGCCTTCTGCAAATCCATGAAATTGCCTCGACCTTCTGCAGAGACTACATAATCATAATGGCAGACATGAGACTTCAGCGCTGGCACCTGCTCAGCTACAGCATCAGCAAGCGCACCGGCAACCACACGTGCACCATATACATTATAATGGGTATTATCTTTCTTACCCTTAGGAACCTGCGGATTCTCGCCAGGCATAAACCACATATGTAATTTGCGGCTGCCTTCAATACCCATGCCCGTTTCTATATCGTGGGTAATCTTGGTAGCATCAACAAACGGAACATTCAGCTGCTTTGCTACATTGTGGGGAGCTATCACATAAGCTCCGTGGGTGTCGATAAGCGTATCACTATTAATCTGCTCCCTTCCATCATATACTTTATTGCGAAGCTTCTCGTCATCATCATTCTTCAATTCTGCAGAATAATAGCAGCGACGAACCACCGCATTGAACAGTACAGGAATGCCACCCTTGGCACGGGTCTCATTTACATATCTGGCAAGGTTTGCATCAAAAGTAGATCCCGGATCAGTATGTCGGTCAGGCATTGACTTCTCATCGTTATGCCCAAACTGGATAAACACATAATCACCTGGCTTTATTCTATCCAAAACCTTTTTCCATCTTCCTTCATTGATAAAGCTCAAAGAAGAACGACCATTAACAGCATGATTATCAACAATCACCTTGTCATCAAAAAAGCCTTGCAATACCATCCCCCATCCTCGCTCTGGATTATTTCTAAAACCACCTTTCTCGGCAGCAGTAGAATCACCTATTACAAAAATCGTTGTTGTCTTTGTGCTGGATGTCATCAGCAACGCCAGTATGAATACACATAAAATAGCTTTTATTTTTTTCATTTGTCTGTAGTTTTTAGAAGTTACTAAAATTATAGTTAGACATACACGCTAACACATAAAAAGCTCTCGCCCTGCCGCACTGCATATTCACATATACAAGCACGAGAGGACGAGAAAGAGAGTATTATTTATTTACTTTGGCTATCAATTCCTCGGCAGTAACCAAGGTTTGTTCACCAGTTTCCATATTCTTAAGCGTAACCTTGCCCTGAGCCATCTCATTCTCACCTGCAAGCACAACAAATGGAATGTTCTTGGCATTGGCATAGCTCATCTGCTTCTTCATCTTCGCCTTATCAGGGAAGATTTCGGTACGGATACCGGCTGCACGAGCTGCACTTACTATAGGCAGGCAGTAAGCTGTCTCCTTTTCACCGAAGTTGATAAACAGTACCTGAGTAGCATTTACTGCCTCCTTCGGATAAAGGTCGAGCGCACCTAACACATCATAAATACGGTCAGCACCAAAACTGATACCAACACCGCTCAAACCTGGCAAACCGAAAATGCCGGTAAGGTTGTCGTAACGACCACCACCTGTAATACTTCCCATTGGAGTATCAAGCGCCTTCACCTCGAAGATTGCACCCGTATAATAGTTCAAGCCACGAGCCAGAGTGAGATCCAGTTCTATCTCGTTGTTCAAGCCAAGAGTCTTCAAGGTATCGAGGATAAACTTGGTTTCCTCTACACCCTTCAAACCAACTTCTGAACCTTCGAGAACCTGTGCTATCACTTCAAGTTTCTCATCATTAGTTCCTGACAATGAGATGATTGGCTGCAACTTCTCAATGGCATCTTCAGAAATGCCGTCATTGCGCAACTCTTCGTTTACATTGTCAAGTCCGATTTTATCAAGCTTATCGATGGCTACTGTGATATCTACAATCTTCTCAGCCTCGCCGATAACCTCTGCAATACCGGTAAGAATCTTGCGGTTATTAATCTTGATGCAAACACGAACACCAAACTTAGTGAACACGGTATCAACAATCTGCATCAATTCGACCTCGTTCAGGAGAGAATCAGAGCCAACCACATCAGCATCACACTGATAGAACTCACGGTAACGTCCCTTCTGAGGGCGGTCTGCACGCCATACTGGCTGAATCTGATAACGTTTGAAAGGCATCTGCAACTCCTCGCGGTGCTGCACTACGTAACGTGCGAAAGGAACGGTCAAGTCATAACGAAGACCCTTCTCACAAAGTTTCGCTGCTAATTTGAGTGATCCGAGAGAATGAATATCCTCATCGCTCACCTTATTCATATAGTCGCCTGAATTCAATATCTTAAAAAGCAGTTTATCACCCTCTTCACCATACTTGCCCATCAAAGTCTGAAGGGTTTCCATGGCAGGGGTTTCAATCTGCTGGAATCCATAAAGAGCATACACTTCCTTGATGGTGTTGAAGATGTAGTTGCGTTTCGCCATCTCAACAGGACCAAAATCTCTCGTGCCCTTTGGTATACTTGGTTTCTGAGCCATTTATTAATGTTTAATATGAATGTTAAATGTTTAATGTCTAGCGCCATGTAAACCACTCAAAGTAAACATTAAACACTAAACATTAAACACTATATAATTTACTTGCGTACAATAGTCTGAGCACGGTCTGGACCGATAGATATGATACCGATCTTAGTCTCAAGGAACTCTTCTACGAAAGCAATATAATCCTTGAACTCCTGTGGGAACTGATCTTCAGATGTGAACTTAGTCATATCTGTCTTCCAGCCCTTGAACTCCTTGTAAACAGGTTCAACATCATTGATTTCGTATGGGAAATCTGTTGTAACAGAACCATCCTTCAACTTATATGCCACGCATGCCTTGATGGTATCAAAGCCATCGAGCACGTCGCTCTTCATCATGATAAGCTCTGTAACACCATTCACCATGACAGAATACTTGAGCTGTACAAGATCGCACCAGCCACAACGACGCTCACGACCGGTAACAGCACCATACTCATGACCGAGGTCACGGATCTTGGCACCCGTCTCATCGAAAAGCTCTGTAGGGAATGGACCTGCACCAACACGTGTACAGTAAGCCTTCATGATACCATAAACATTGCCGATGCGGTTAGGGCCGACACCCAAACCTATGCAGGCACCTGCACAGATAGTATTAGAAGAAGTAACGAATGGATAAGAACCGAAGTCAACATCGAGCATAGTACCCTGAGCACCCTCGCAGAGGATATCCTTGCCAGAACGGAGCACCTTATTGATTTCTACCTCGCTATCAATAAGTTTAAACTGCTTCAAGTATTCGATGCCCTCCATCCAGGTCTTCTCAACCTCTGTAATATCGAAGTCGGTATAACCGAGACTTGCGATGGTTTTGAGATGAGCAGCCTTGTGAGCAGCATACTTCTCCTCGAAATTGTCAAGGATATCGCCTACGCGAAGACCGGTACGGCTAACCTTGTCAGTATAAGTAGGACCGATACCCTTACCAGTAGTACCTACTCTGTTCTTTCCCTTAGAAGCCTCGATAGCAGCATCGAGTACACGGTGAGTAGGCATGATGAGATGTGCCTTCTTAGAGATGTAAAGACGGCTCTTCAAATCATGACCGCTCTTCTCTAGATCCTTAGCCTCACCCATAAAGAGGTCTGGAGCCAAAACCACACCATTGCCGATGATGTTCACCTTACCACCCTGGAAAATACCAGAAGGGATAGAGCGAAGCACATACTTCTCGCCCTCAAACTCCAATGTATGTCCAGCATTAGGACCACCCTGGAAACGAGCAATGACATCATACTTAGGGGTCAACACGTCAACCACCTTACCTTTACCTTCATCGCCCCACTGCAAACCCAGCAGGACATCTACTTTACCTGTGTTCATTTTTTATCTTTTTATCTTGATACTTATTCTTTTTTGCGTTTGCGAGTCATCTTGCTTTGACAGCCGCTGCATACGCCATAGATGTAAAGAGCATAAGCATCTTTACGAAAGCGCTGCATCCTGATATCCTTCACTGCAGCCGTAACCTGCGGTGCTACAATTTCGGTTACCTTGCCACAAATCGTGCAAACCTGATGCACATGATTGTCCTCGCTATAACTGGCCTCATACTTGGTGCCGTCTGCCAGACTGTGCTTTACCACAAGCCTCAGTTCCAGGAACAGATGCAATGTGTTATAAAGCGTAGCCCTGCTAACGCGAAAATTCTTTTTCAGTAGCTCTCTGCCCAAATCTTCTATCGAGAAATGCTCTCCCATAGAATAAATGGTGTCGAGGATAGTGGAACGCTCCGGAGTGCGCCGGTGATGATTGCTCTCCATATAATTGTCCAAAACCTCATGAGCTTTTGCTAAAATTTCTTCACTCATAATCCTTGTTAGTTACATAAAACGCACAAAGATACTCATTATCTACGACATAGAACAATATTTAATTTTAAAAAATCTAAATTTGCCTCAATTCCTCATAGATACGCTGAACCGGAAGCCCCATCACATTAAAATAACTCCCCTTCAACCCCGTACAACCTATGTAGCCAATCCATTCCTGAATACCATAGGCGCCAGCTTTGTCAAACGGCTGATAATGATTTATATAATAACTGATTTCATCATCAGAAAGCGGTTTGAACGTCACTTCTGTTGTTACTGAAAAGGAACGCTGCTTATGCTGGGTAGTAAGACAAACACCTGTAACTACATGATGCGTCTTTCCACTCAACATCTTCAGCATTCGTCTGGCATCTTCAGCATCACGAGGCTTCCCGAGAATGATTCCCTTTCCATCCAGATCATTCTGTTCGCCAGCTGTTGGCGCAATCACAACCGTATCTGCTGTAAGAATCAAAGTTTCTGACTCGTCCAACTCTCCGACACTATTATTTCCGTTCAAAAGCGGACGGTAAGCCTCAGCCTTTTTCTTGCAGATGAATTCTGCAACCTGATAAGCATCGAGGTCAGCAGGATAACTTTCATCAATACCACTAATCACCTTCACCTCAAAAGGAATGTCCAAACCTGCCAGAAGTTCCTTGCGACGAGGCGAATTACTCGCCAAAATAATCTTATAATTCATCTATTTTAAACCTTATTACTTTGAACTTTATGATTAAAATTCAGTTGCAAACTTTCTACTATAAACTATCAGCTTTCAACTATTAACTAAATTCTACCAGCCAAACGCCTTAGCATCTGAAAGCCATAAACCCTTGGCTCTCAGTACCTGTTCTACGACATCACGTCCCACACCATCACCTCCGTTACAAGCCGAGATATAAGTAGAAATTTCTTTAATATCGGAGCATGCATCTGCTGGGCAACATGGACATCCGCAACGACGCATAATCTCATAATCAGGAATATCATCACCTACATATATTATTTCCTCATCTGTAATTGAATATTTCTGCTTGAACTCCTCATAAGTCTTTATCTTTACAGAACACCCCATGAAGATATCCTCTACACCAAGATTTTCATAGCGTACCTGTATGGCATGAGAATTACCGCCTGTCAGAATTACGATACGAACACCTTTCTTCTGAGCCAGCTGAATGGCATAGCCATCTTTGATATTAACAGTACGCAAAGGTTCGCCGGCACTGGAAAGCGTGATGGTCTGTCTTGAAAGTACTCCATCAACATCAAAGATGATTGCTTTTATCTTATTTAAATCGTAATTTATCATATTTATTTCTGTTTCTAGAACTTAAATTCCTAACTGCAAACTTAAACCGACAACCGTTTTATCTCTTGAAGTAGAATATGCTTTTGCTCATCATTTCATAAATCTGCTGTAGTTCTGGCTGTTTTTCAAGGAGTTGCATTTGTTTCTCCATTACGTTCCGATCATCACGAATAGCCGGTCCAGTCTGCACTTCAGCTGCCGAATGCGAAGAAGCCTTGTCCATAGTTTCCATAACCAGAGGACGGAGGACACTGCCAGGAATGTGATGATTTTCGAGAATCTGCTGACCTATAGCTACGCAATGATTCGCAAAATTACAAGCAAAAACAGCTGACAGGTGCAGATACTTACGATTATCAGAATCCAATTCATAGACACTACGAGAAATCTGTTCTGCCAACCTCTTCAGGAAAGAAGTTTCGAAAGCACCACATCCCTCAATGAAAATAGGAATATTTTCGAATGCAACCTTTTTATCTTTCGTAAATGTCTGCATCGGATAAAATACGCCATAATGACGGGCATAATCTTTGAAAACATCCATCGGCATGGAACCAGCTGTATGAACAAACATCTTATCTTCTCTTCCTTTGCACAATTCAGGAATAAGCATTTCAAGCGCATCATCCTTCACTGAAACGATGTACAAATCTGCATCACAGACCACCTTACTCATCTCATTGACAGGCTCACAATTCACCTTCTCAGCCAATAGAGAGGCCGACTCCCTAGTTCTACTGAAAACTTGCACAATCTGATGTTCTGATTGCGATATTTCGAGCGCAAGATTGGTAGCAAGATTACCTGCCCCAATAAACACTATTTTCATACGTAATTTTGTTTAAAGTTCTACTTTTTATGCAAAAATACTAAAAAATAACGATAGAGAAGCCCTTTTTCTTGCTTTTTTATGATAAATTTATTATTTTTGCCTTCGTGAGAAAATATGAAGTAGAAATATATGGTAAACTGGAAGAAATGCCGCATTTATTGGAAGGCGACTTTTTTCATAGCTTGGAGCTTTTTCAGATTCTTGAAAAAACACCCGGCATAACCCCTTTTATGGCTGTCGCCACACAGGAGAACAAGGTGGTAGGACAAATGCTCGTCATCCTCTATCACCGCAAATCTTTATTTCCACCTTATTTATATACGCACGCGCACGCGTATGGAGAGGGACTTTATGCACCCGATGCTGAACAGAATGCTATTTTCCCATTGTTACTCCGCAGCATAACTATCCACTTACACAAACGACTCTGCTTTTACATCGAGTTCTCCCGAATGAGCAAAAAGATGCTGGGTTACCGGGAATTCAGAAAATTGGGCTATGTACCTATTGCCTGGCAAGAGATACATAACTCCCTACACAGCAAACTTCCCCAAGAGCGACTCTCAGACAAACAAATTGCTATGATTGAAAAAATGAAGAAAAAGGGAATAAGTTGTAGAGAGGCAACTTCACCCGAAGACATCCATCGTTATCACCAGTTGCTCAAAAATTATTATCGGCTGAAAATTCGCCGTTTTGTTCCTGACGAAACATTCTTTCAGAAACTGAGTACAAGTAGTAATGCCAGAAACGTCATCATCACCTATAAGGACAAAGTGATTGGCGGCTATACCTGCATCTACAACCAAGGCAATGCCTTTCTTTGGTTTTCTGCATTCAAGAGAAAGACTTACATCCATCTGCATCCGGACACAATGACCATCTGGCAAGCACTCTCTGATGCACAGGAACAGGATGCCCAACACCTCCACTTTATGGACGCAGGACTTCCGCTTAAGAGTAATCTCTACCGTGAATTCATTCTCGGTTTCGGAGGCAAACCTGTTACCAAGTTTCGCTGGTTCCGCTTCTATCCAAAAGTTATAAACCTGCTCCTCCACTGGCTATACAAGGATTAAGAAAAAGAGGTTCCGTGAGCCTATATAAAGCATCTCCGAAACCTCTTTCTCTTTTTTAAACGTAATTACACATACGCTCAAAAAGTACATTTTGTATATTAAAGCCAACGCCTCTACTCTTTCAAAGCACGGTCTAGCTGCTCCAAGCCGCGCTCTGTACAGAATCCACGAATCAGGCACAAAATATAATTGTCGTATATCTCCTGCATCGAATGAACACGATAGAGCTGATGATGCATGATTTCCTCCATCATTACATGTCCTATGTCCATAACAACATTGAAGTCTACATCCTTACGGAAAAGTCCCTCCTTGACACCAGCCTCAAAGAAACGCACACTCTCCTCCCGTTCATGAGCATGATTTTCCTGGAAGAATTTCACTACACGAGGCATCTTATGAACCTCCTCATAAAAAAGAACGCCCACCATCCCATTACGCTCCATCTGCAATTTATAGACATAGCTGATAATATCTATCACATTCTTCGCTTGGGTCTTGGCGAAATTATCTAACTTCGAACGATTTTCTTCTAGCTGACGCATCATACCAGCAAGCAACAATTCTTCTTTGTCACCGAAAATCTCGTACACAGTTCTCTTAGACACATGAAGTCCCTGTGAGATTTCATCCATCTTGACAGCTTTTACCCCACGCTTATAGAATTCAGGCATCGCATAAGAGATGATTCTGTCTTTCAGTTCTTGTCTATATTGATTGATTTCTGCCATTTTACTTGTTTGAAGACTATTTTTGTGCAAAGATACAAAAAAAATCAAAAAACCATTCTTTTTTACTAAGTTTTTTTGTACCTTTGCACAAACTTTTAAATTTCGTGCGAAAAATCCACGAATATGAAAGAAGAATAAACTTTAAACCAATATATTGTTATGGTAAAAATTACAAAAGAGGCGGCTTTAAGTTATCACGAGACTGGTCGTCCTGGCAAGATTGAGGTTAAGCCAACAAAACCTTATCACACACAAACGGATCTGAGCCTTGCTTATTCTCCTGGCGTGGCATTCCCATGTCTTGAGATCCAGCAGAACCCAGACGATGCATACAAGTATACTGACAAGGGTAACCTGGTTGCTGTTATCAGTAATGGTACAGCAGTGCTCGGACTTGGCGATATCGGTGCCATGAGCGGAAAGCCAGTGATGGAAGGTAAGGGATTGCTTTTCAAGATTTATGGTGGTGTGGATGTCTTCGATATTGAAATCGATGAAAAAGACCCAGAAAAGTTCTGTGAAACCGTAGAGAAAATCGCTCCTACATTTGGTGGAATCAACTTGGAGGACATCAAGGCACCTCAATGTTTCTACATCGAGGAACGCCTGAAAAGAACTCTTGATATCCCTGTAATGCACGATGACCAGCATGGTACTGCCATCATCTCTGCTGCAGGCTTGAAGAACGCTCTTGAGGTAGCTGGAAAGAACATTGCCGATGTGAAGATTGTCGTAAATGGTGCTGGTGCAGCTGCTATCAGCTGTACAAAACTCTACGTAGCGCTAGGTGCACAGGTAAAGAACATCGTTATGCTCGACTCTAAGGGTGTCATCACCAGCGACCGCGACAATCTGACAGAACAGAAAAAGCTCTTTGCAACAGACCGCCGCGATGTCCATACACTCGAAGAGGCTGTGAAAGGCGCCGATGTATTCGTAGGACTCAGCAAGGGTAACGTGCTCTCCAAGGATATGATTCGCTCTATGGCAGACAACCCTATCGTTTTCGCTCTTGCCAATCCAGTACCTGAGATCAGCTACGAGGACGCTATGGACAGCCGCCCTGACGTATTGATGTCAACTGGCCGTTCAGATTACCCTAACCAGATTAACAATGTAATAGGTTTCCCATACATCTTCCGTGGTGCACTCGATGTTCACGCCCGTGCTATCAACGAAGAAATGAAGATGGCTGCTGTTCATGCAATTGCCGATTTGGCTAAGCAGCCGGTTCCTGATGTAGTAAACGATGTTTACCACGTTAACGACCTTACATTCGGTCCTAAATACTTCATTCCGAAACCTGTAGATCCACGTTTGATTACAGAAGTTTCTGCTGCCGTAGCTAAGGCTGCAATGGAAAGTGGTGTGGCTCGCACCCCTATCACAGACTGGGAGAAGTACAAACAGGATTTGCGCCAGCTGCTTGGTCAGGAGACCAAACTGACCCGCAAGCTCCACGATACAGCGCGCCTTCACCCACAGCGTGTAGTATTCGCAGAAGGTGGCAACCCAACTATGCTGAAGGCTGCAGTCCAGGCTAAGCAAGAGGGTATCTGCCAGCCAATCCTGTTGGGTAACCCTGACCGTCTGAACCGTGTAGCTAGCCGTTTGAAGCTTGACCTTTCAGATATTGAGATTGTAGATATGCGTGCCGATAACGAACAGGGCCGCCGTGCTAAGTTTGCCAAGCATCTGGCAGAGAAGCGTTCTCGCGAGGGCTACAGCTTCGAGGAAGCTTATGATAAAATGTACGAGCGCAACTACTTCGGTATGTCAATGGTAGAACAGGGTGATGCTGACGCATTCATCACTGGTCTTTACACAAAGTACAGCAATACTATTAAGGTGGCAAAAGATGTAATTGGAATCCGTGAGCCATATAAGACTTTCGGTACCATGCATATCCTTAACACCCAAAAGGGTATTTATTATATCGCAGATACGCTCATCAACCGCCACCCAGACGAAGATGTGCTGATTGATGTTGCCAAGCTGTCTGCAGGTACAGTGAAGTTCTTCAACGAAGAGCCGGTTATGGCCATGTTAAGCTACTCTAACTTCGGTACAGACAATATTGGCTCACCTGTTAAGGTAAAGAAAGCCGTTGCTGAGATGCAGAAGGAGTTCCCAGAACTCGCTATCGATGGTGAGATGCAGGTAAACTATGCACTCAACAAGGATCTGCGCGATGAGAAGTACCCATTCTCCCGTCTCAAGGGCAAAGACGTCAACACTTTGGTGTTCCCTAACTTGAGTAGCGCCAATGGTGCATACAAACTTCTCCAGGGTTTGAATCCTGAAGCTGAGATTATCGGCCCTATCCAGATGGGATTGAACAAGCCTATCCACTTCACTGACTCAGAAAGCAGTGTACAGGATATCGTAAACATCACAGCAGTAGCTGTCATTGATGCTTACGTAGAGAAAATCAAGAAGCAGAAGTAATCACTTCTTTTTCCTGATTTGAACAGATAGAACAAGATAATAGAATTTTCAATGAACAGGTTGGCGCAACAGCGTCAACCTGTTTTTATTTTCTCTTCCTCACTAAAACATCCGATAGTTCTTCTCTTTATACTTATAAAATAGCTCTTCTCTTTATACTTATAAAGATGTCTAAACAAAAGTAAAAGAAGCGAACTTCGCAAACGATTGCACAGTTTTTATTCCTAATATAAGTTAAATATTGAGTATGTGTGCCCACACAGCAGAGTTACAACAAAAATAATCAAATAAATATTTGGTGATTTGAAAAATATCGTGTACCTTTGCAACCAGTTATCCTGAAAACAATCTTTTTACCTTAATGGAAACTAATACCTATTGAAGATTTGGAGCGGTAGCCTGTGAAGGTCATCGCTTTTTTTCTTTTTATACACCTTCTCCATCAAATAGCATATAACATATATTGTTCCCAAGAAGAAAGTATACAATTAAAAGGTAATATCACTTGAGTCGGAAGACTTGCTGACTGCAGTGAGCAGACCTGCCGACTATAGTGAGCAGACCTGCTGACTAGGCTCAGCAGAGCTGCTGACACTAGTCATAACTTTAACGAAGGTATCTTCTTGAACCAGAGAAGTCGTATCCTTGAACCTAAGGAGACATCTCCTTGAACCAGAGAAGACATATCATTGAGCCAGAGGAGACATATCATTGAACCTAAGGAAGTACATCATTGAACCTAAGGAAGTATATTATTGAAACCAACAAAGAACATTATACTATTCACGAGTCCCTTATCTGGTAGCAAATAATCGGTACTCTTATAAAAAACAGGCTTTTCTGTTAAATCTTTCTAAAAAGCAATCTTTATTTCCCCAACATTTTGTTCATATCAAAGATAATTTGTAATTTTGCACCCCGAATGCTCATGGATTGGGCAAATGTTACAGAAAAGTTTAGTTCGAAGGGGCTCAAAGAAGATCCGGCACAATGCAGGACGCCTCCCGAAGAAACCCGTTTATATAATTAATTTAATGTACGCAATTGTAGAAATTAACGGTCAGCAGTTCAAGGCTGAGGAGGGCAAGAAGCTCTTCGTACATCACATCAAGGATGTTGAGGCAGGTCAGACTGTTGAGTTCGACAAGGTTTTGCTCGTTGACAAAGACGGCTCAATCACTGTCGGTGCACCAGCTGTAGAGGGTGCAAAAGTAGTAGTAGAAGTAGTGAACCCACTCGTAAAGGGTGACAAGGTAATCGTCTTCAAGATGAAGCGCCGCAAGGACTATCGCAAGAAGAACGGTCATCGTGCTCAGTTCACTGAAGTATCAATCAAATCTGTAATCGCTTAAAATTAGGAGGAATTAGAAAATGGCACATAAGAAAGGTGTTGGTAGTTCTAAGAACGGCCGTGAATCAGCTTCACAAAGATTAGGCGTTAAGATCTGGGGTGGTCAGAGCATCATCGCAGGTAACATCATCGTTCGCCAGCGTGGTAACAAGCACTTCCCAGGTGAGAACGTAGCTCAGGGTAAGGATGATACATTGTATGCTTTGGCAGATGGTATCGTTTACTTCCACAAGGGTCGCAAGGACAAGAGTACAGTTTCTGTTCTCTCTCCAGAGGTTTACGCTGAGAAGACCAAAAAAGCTGACGCTTAATTTTTAAAGTTTTAGAAAAAACTATTCCAAACAAACAACATAGAAGCCTGCTCATACCTAGAGCAGGCTTTCTTCGTTTATATAAGTTTTTAGGCACGGATTACACCCCCTCTAAGCTCCTTAACCCTGTAAAACCACAAAAAAACTTTAATTCTACCCTTCCCTGTAAAAAAGTCAGCAATTTTTTACGCTATCACAAATATTTTTTGTACTTTTGCCTACAAATAGTAAATTATTTAATTAAAAGACATTTTATGCTTACACTTAAACTTATCAGTGAGGAAACTGAACGTGTAGTTAAAGGTCTCGAAAAGAAGCATTTTCCAAATGCTCGTGAGGCCGTAGAGAAAGTTTTGGAGTACGACAAGATTCGTCGTGAAGCTCAGCAGAAGTTGGATAACAACAAGCAGCAGGCTAACCAGTTTGCCAAGCAGATTGGTGCCCTTATGAAGGAAGGTAAGAAAGAGGAAGCTGAGAGCGCAAAGGCTCAGGTAGCTATGCTCAAGGCAGACGCTAAGGCTCTTGAAGAGATCATGGAGAAAGCACAGAACGATATGACAAACCAGTTGCTCGAAATTCCTAACATCCCTTGCGAGCAGGTTCCTGAAGGTAAGGACGCAGCCGACAACGTTGTTGTGAAAGAAGGCGGCGAAAAGCCAAACCTCGGCGAGGATGCTCTCTGCCATTGGGATCTCTTGAAGAAGTATAATCTTGTAGACTTCGACCTCGGCGTTAAGATTACTGGCGCAGGTTTCCCTGTATATATCGGCAAGATGGCTCGCTTCCAGCGTGCGCTTGAGGCATTCTTCCTCGATGAGGCTCGCAAGAGCGGATATCTGGAGATTCAGCCTCCTTACGTAGTAAACGAGGACTCTGGTCGTGGTACCGGTCAGTTGCCAGACAAGGAAGGTCAGATGTATCATGCTAATCTGGATAATCTCTTCCTCATCCCTACTGCTGAGGTTCCTGTAACCAACATCTTCCGCGATGTTATTCTCGATGAGAAAGATCTCCCTATCAAGCGTTGTGCTTACTCAGCTTGTTTCCGTCGTGAAGCAGGTAGCTATGGTAAGGACGTTCGCGGTTTGAACCGCCTGCACCAGTTCGACAAGGTAGAGATTGTTCGCATCGATAAGCCAGGTCACTCTTACGAGAGTTTGAACGAGATGCTCGACCATGTTGAAGGTCTTTTGAAGAAGTTGGAATTGCCATACCATATTCTCCGTCTCTGCGGTGGTGACATGAGTTTCACCTCTTCTATCTGCTACGACTTCGAGACATGGAGTGCTGCACAGGGCCGCTGGCTGGAAGTTTCATCAGTATCTAACTTTGAGAGCTACCAGGCCAACCGTCTCCACTGCCGCTATCGCCATACAGATGACAAGAAGATTGAGCTTTGCCACACATTGAATGGTTCAGCTCTTGCTTTGCCACGTATCGTAGCAACCATCTTGGAGAACAATCAGACCCCAGAAGGAATCCGCGTACCTAAGGTATTGGTTCCATACTGCGGTTTCGAGATGCTTGATGACAAAAATTTCGATTAATTTGAAGTATCGGTAAGACTTTCTGTTTTTCTCGATTATACAAAACATTCGAAAAACAAAAATAACATATATTGTACGAGGATAACTTCGACTGCCACAAAGGTAGCCGATGTTATCCTTTTGCATTTTATGTACCATGAAGCAAACTCTAAACAGCTAACCAGAAATATTAATATATCAGCATTAAGAAATTTAATAGCCAATGAACAAGATTATCAAGAAAGTACAATACTCAGAGAAAGTATTCCGCTTCGATGTAGAAGCACCACTTATTGCCAAGAGCCGAAAGGCAGGTAACTTTGTTATCATCCGTGTAGACAACAACAGCGAGCGTATGCCGCTGACCATCGCTGATGCTGACATTGAGAAAGGAACCATCACACTGGTTGTGCAGAAGGTAGGTCTTTCATCTACCAAACTCTGTGCATTGAATGAAGGCGATGAGATTCACGATGTGGTGGGACCACTTGGAAATCCTACACATATCGAGAACTTCGGAACTGTCATTTGTGCCGGAGGTGGTGTAGGCGTAGCTCCTATGCTCCCTATCATCAAGGCACTGAAAGCCGCAGGAAATAGAGTCCTTTCCGTAATTGCGGGTAGGAACAAAGAACTCGTGATTATGGAAGATGAAGTGCGTGCATCTAGCGATGAACTCATCATCATGACCGATGACGGAAGTTACGGCGAGAAGGGTGTTGTAACCGTAGGAATCGAGAAGTTTATCAATCAGGAGCATATCGATAAGGTTTTCGCCATCGGTCCTCCTATCATGATGAAGTTCTGCTGTCTCCTGACCCAGAAATATAATCTTTCCACAGACGTTTCGCTCAATACCATCATGGTGGATGGAACCGGTATGTGCGGTGCCTGCCGCCTGACCATCGGCGGAAAGACCAAGTTTGTCTGCATCGACGGTCCTGAGTTTGACGGCGCTCAGGTAGACTGGGACGAGATGTTCAAGCGCATGGGCACTTTCAAGGATGTTGAACGCGAAGAGATGGAACACTTCGAAGAGCACCTTGCAACGGTAGACGCAGAAAAGAAGAAAGAAACTACGGATGTAACCATGGACGCAGAACCTACAGATGCGAGCATCGAAGAGTTGACCGACCGTAACGCAGAGTGGCGCAAGGAGTTACGCGCTTCGATGAAAGCAAAAGAACGCACAGCTATAGAGCGCGTAAAGATGCCAGAACTTGACCCTCTTTATCGTGCCACAACCCGTACGGAAGAGGTAAATATCGGTTTGACCAAGGAAATGGCTTTGACCGAAGCCAAGCGCTGTCTCGACTGTCCTAAACCTACCTGTATGGAAGGTTGTCCGGTAAGCATCAACATTCCTTCATTCATCAAGAACATTGAGCGAGGCCAGTTCCTTGCCGCAGCCAAGGTTTTAAAGAACACCTCTGCCCTACCTGCCGTTTGCGGACGAGTTTGTCCACAGGAAAAGCAATGTGAAAGCAAGTGCGTACATCTCAAGATGAACGAGCCTGCTGTAGCTATCGGATACCTGGAGCGTTTTGCTGCCGATTACGAACGCCAGAGTGGAAACATCTCTGTACCAAAGTGCGATGAACCTAATGGCATCAAGATAGCCGTAGTTGGTTCAGGACCTTCCGGATTGAGTTTTGCAGGCGATATGGCAAAGAAGGGATTCGACGTTACCGTCTTTGAAGCATTACACGAGATTGGCGGTGTATTGAAATATGGTATTCCTGAATTCCGTTTACCTAATGCTATCGTAGATGTAGAGATTGAGAATCTTCAGAAGATGGGCGTAAAGTTTATTACAGACTGCATCGTAGGCAAGACCATTTCCGTAAAAGATCTGGAAGAACAAGGATTCAAGGGAATCTTCGTTGGCTCAGGTGCGGGTCTGCCAAACTTCATGAATATTCCTGGAGAGAATGCCTTGAACATCATGTCTTCTAACGAATATCTTACCCGTGTAAACCTGATGGATGCAGCCAATCCTCATAGCGACACCCCTATCAACTTGGGTAAGAAGGTGGTTGTTGTAGGCGGCGGAAATACTGCTATGGACAGTTGCCGTACTGCAAAACGACTCGGAGCAGACGTAACCTTGGTATATCGCCGTTCGGAGGCTGAAATGCCTGCCCGACTCGAAGAGGTGAAGCATGCCAAGGAAGAAGGAATCAACTTCTTTACATTACACAATCCTAAAGAATATGAGGCAGACGAGAAGGGCGCAGTAAAGGCTGTAGTTCTCGATGTGATGAAGCTTGGCGAACCTGATGCCAGCGGCCGTCGTCGTCCAGAAGCTACAGGCGAGACCATCACGCTGGAGTGCGACCAGGTAATTGTTGCTGTAGGAGTAAGTCCTAATCCACTCGTTCCTCAGAGTATCGAAGGCTTGGAACTCGGCCGGAAGAACACCATTGCCGTAAACGACCAGATGCAGAGTTCCATCGAAGAAATCTACGCAGGCGGCGATATCGTACGAGGAGGAGCCACAGTAATCCTTGCCATGGGAGACGGCAGAAAGGCCGCTCTCAATATGAGCGAAAAATTATTGAATAAATAAGAAAAACGGGAAACAATAAAGGGCAGCCATGCATCACGCAGACTGCCCTTTCCTTTTCTCGTATGTAATGTTATAAAATGAAATGTAGTTCGTACATATATTTATTAATAATTGGACTCAAACACTATTTCAGATTAATACGAAGTCCGAACTGGAGATTAAAATTCCACTTCTTATCTTTAAACGTATTTTCTATTTCGCTGCCATTATCAAAATAATATTTTGCACCGGGCTCAATATAGAAGCCCACTTGTGGTGTAACATCATACTGTGCACCAAGCGAAGCCTTACCCGAGAACTGAACGCCATCACGTTTCACGTCCTCTTTATGACCAGAAACCTTTGTATCATTCTTTACGTTGAAATCGGCTTCTCCTCCCGCCATTACGTACGCATGAAAGCCTCCCGTGCTCCAAACCTCATAGTTTAAACCAAGTGGAACACCCACATAATGCAAAACCTGATGTGTATCAAATTCTGAAACACCATAAGATTTGAAATCAGAAGCAACACGCGTATAAACGACACCGGTACTCAATGACAAACGAGGCGCAAGTCCGATACCAACCTGAGCACCTATAGCCAAAGGAGCATGATGTTTCGCTTCAACATATTTCGGTATTGCATATCTTAAAGGAGAAGCAGCAGCCAGGAAAACACCATGATCAGCAAAGCCGCCACCAGCAAGAGGATCTGAAGACGCATACATGCCGTTTGACATTCCATCACTGCCAGAGCCCAGACTTACATTCTCTGCATACAGGTTCATGGTCCAGTTCTGTTCATACTTGTCCTTATAACTGCGTTCAAAATGACCATCCTGCGCTCTGCCTGCATAAAGCTTCTGCCCACCATCTGCTTCCAACGGCTTGGTTGCATGATTAGAAGAAACGGCCATCTGTCTTTCAGAATCCTCATTTTGCTTTTGCAAAACAGATAATTCCCGACCATTTACCTCTGCATTAACAGACTGTTCTGGCATTTCTACCTCTGCTGCAAGCATTACTTCATGATCAGCAGCAACAGTCCTCTCCTGGAAAGAGACAGAAGATTTACTATGGTTCAATTGACGCCCCGATGAATGGCGATTCACCTGATGTGCAGATGCATTGTTTTCAGCAAGCAAGATAGCATTTTTACTTCCTGCCGATTGTGCTTCTGCACGGACAGCAGAAGAAGTCCTGCTTGAACCTGATGCTGTAGAGAAAGAACTCTGAACAGCTAAGTTAGCCTGTCCCGGTTCATCATCATGCAGATAAACATAACTGCCTCCTACTCCCAATAAAGCAATAGCTGCAGCTACTGACCATCTTTTCAAGACAACATAACGAGCCTGTGGGGTCTTTTTTACATCAGTTTCCTCATCACCAACCTTTTTAGACTGAGCAAGCGATTGTTCTATCTCAGCCCACAAGTCGTGGCTGACAGGCTCTTGGTAGTCTGCCAACTGATCTCGAAGTTTATTTGTCCAATCGTTACTCATTACTTTTCTCGTTTATATGATTCAACTCTTTATTATCACTACAATCTGCCTGGCTAAGATAATCTTTCACCTTTTTGCCCAACAGTTTTTTCGCTCGCAAATATTGTGAAGCAGAACTGCTTTCTTTGATGCCTAACAGCTGTGCAATTTCTTTATGGCTTTTCTGTTCAAAAACAAACATGTTAAGAACCAGTCTGTACCCATCAGGCAATTCTCCTATCATTCTTGTCAGTTCTGCAGGCGGAACTCTTTCTACTTCAGGCTCTTCATCCTCAATATTATCGGGAACTTCGTCCACGATAGTGAAGCGCTTTTGCTGCCTTACAAAGTTGACAGCTTCATTTGTCACTATCCGCAAGAGCCAAGCCTGAAGAGCGCCCTCACCCCGATATTCAAACTTTGAAATGCCGGAAAAGACTTTTATAAAACTATCTTGCACTACATCTTCAGCATCATCGCGCATAGGGACATACCTCAGCGCTACGGCCATGGCATACCCCACATAGCGTTCGTACAATCTGTGCATGGCTGCCCGACTGCCGCTATTGATGTCGTCTAAGAGATTCTTTTCCGATTCCAATTTCAAATCCTTTTTAAAGATTAAACGATATAAAGAGAAAACCTTGCATCAAAAATGAACTTTTTTTTGATGCAAGGCACTTTTTTTTTATATTTCTATATTATTCTATAGAGAACACTTTACCTTCCTGAGTAAGATAACTTTCCGCAAACACCTCTTTAGCTTCATTCAACAATACCTCTTCATTATTATATCTTGCACTATAATGTCCCAGAAGAAGTTTGCCTACACCCGCATTTCTGGCTATAGTTGCAGCCTGTCGAGCCGTACTGTGATAATAGAGTCTAGCCCTGTCCCCATTCTCTGAAGTATAAGTACTCTCATGATAAAGCATCGTAACCCCCTTTATCTTTTCTGCCAACCCCGGAACAAACCGGGTATCACTGCAATAAGCATAACTGCGGGGAGTAGTGGCAGGCATTACCAATCTGGCATTAGGTATTACATCCCCCTCCTTCGTAATCCAGTCAGCTCCATTCTTGATGTTGTTGATCTGGCTTACAGGAATCTCGTAATAATCTATCATATCACGACGGATATGAGGCAATGTCGGTTTCTCTCTGAAGATGTACCCACAACAAGGCACACGATGCTGCAGAGGAACGGTTTCTACGGTTACAGAATGATCTTCATATACTACTTGCGACTTCTCGGTATCTACAGGAACAAATTCTATTTCATATTCCATTCCCTGCATGAAGAAATCAATCTGACGCTTAAATAAATCTCCGTAACTTTCTGGTGCATACACCTTTAACTTAGCCGTTCTGCCCAGCATGCCTAAGGTAGAAAGAAGTCCCAGTAAGCCAAAGCAATGGTCACCATGAAGATGCGAAATAAAAATAGCATTTATCTTAGCAAAGTGAACATGAGTGCGACGGAAGTGCATCTGGGCACCCTCTCCACAATCCATCATAAAGCATTTGCCACGCATCTCAATAATTTGGGCCGAGGCACTATGCTGAAGGGTGGGCAAAGCACTGCCACACCCCAATATATGTACTTTAAATGGTTCCAAAACTAAATCATAAATTACAAGTTCAACATGATGACCTTACTCTTGGCGCTTGAAAACAAAGATACCCTGAGTATTCTCCAACATAAGACTGTCAGAACCCAATTTGTCAATAGCGAAAGTATCCTTATTCAGCAAGAGTTTACCATTGAGTATCTTCCAGCTAGTCCAAGGATTAGTTTCAGCCTTCACATTGTTCTTCACCTCTCCACCTTCCAAGATATCAAAATTCTTATCCAGAGAAGTCCATTTACCCAAGAGGGATGTCAGATTGATAATCTTCTGGGCCATCATCTCTCCATCCTCTGCCTTATAACCGATAAGAGCAATACGGTCGCCAGCCAGCAATCCTCCCTGAACAACATCAGGATTCTCATCGTCAATAAACACCGAAAGGGTGTCACCACCATCAGAAATCAGCTCCAGGTTATGCATAGAGGTTCCCTCACCGCATACACCATAGATGGTAGAATCGTTCATTGCATCCTCTACCTCTACCGAATCTGCTGCACTGATAACAGGAACATTATTTTTGTTTTTACAACTGTTGGCTGCGAAAAGCGCCACCAAAGCTATTGTTACATAAACTAATTTCTTCATAACACTTTAGTTTTTATTATTATATTGATGAGTCGATAAGATTATCTGATTCACCGTTATTTATCATCCTTTTTCTCCTGAAGTTTTGCTTCATCCCATAGTTTATCCATTTCTTCCAAGCTCATATCTTTCAAGTTTTTACCTTGCTTTAAGCTATGATCTTCTACGTAGTTGAAACGGCGGATAAATTTCTGGTTGGTTTTCTCCAACGCATTATCCGGATTGAGCTTATAGAGACGTGCTGCATTGATTACTGAGAAGATGAAATCGCCCAATTCCTGGGTAGAATTCTCTTTGTCGCCTTTAGCCAGTTCCACCTTGAGTTCTTCCAGTTCCTCCTGCACTTTGTCCCACACATCTTCTTTTTCTTTCCAGTCGAAGCCTACATTTCTAGCCTTGTCCTGAATGCGATAAGCCTTGATAAGAGACGGAAGAGAATTAGGGACACCGCTTAACACCCGCTCATTTCCATCCTTCTCCTGCTGCTTGATCTGTTCCCAGGTTTTCTCAACAGAAGTAGCGGTTTTCGGCTTGCTGGCGCCAAGAGCCAAGGTTTCTTCCGAACTGGCAGTTCCAGCCTTCCCGGTTTCTGCTTCTTCAGACTCTCTATATACCACCTGTCCCTCATCGTTGATATACATATCAGGATTCGAAACCGTCCAATTTCCGTCCTCCTTCCAGTTGATGAAAGGATGGCGGAACATCAATTTATCTGCCTCCTGATTGCAGACATCGCAAATATCGAACTCACCGTCTTCTCTGCCGATGATGCTATAGAACATCACGTGCTCCAACACATCGCCCAACTCCTTCTTGATATCCTTGTAATCGTGCTTCATCAAGGCGTCACAAAGTTCGAAAGTCTCCTCGATCGTATTCGGACGAAGACTCTCGAATGTCTGCTTTTTATCCCATGGACACTGCAGGCGCAAACGGTCCTGCACATCCAGCAAGCGGCTGAACGCCGCCATTTTTTCTTCTTTCGTATGTCCTTTTCCTGTATTACTAACCATCGTTTTGTGCAAAAATTAATAATTTTGATGCAAAGATAGTATTTTTCGCCCAAAAATTAGTATCTTTGCACCGTTTTTTAAAGAAAAAGACAGAAAAAGAATAAAAATTAGATATAAACAATGGAATTAGCAAGTAAATACGATCCACAAGCAGTGGAAAGTAAATGGTATCAGTACTGGCTCGACAACAAGCTTTTCAGCTCTAAGCCAGATGGTCGTGAACCTTATACAGTGGTTATCCCTCCACCAAACGTAACGGGTGTGCTCCACATGGGACACATGCTCAACAATACTATCCAGGATATTCTCGTTCGCCGTGCTCGCATGGAGGGCAAGAACGCATGTTGGGTACCAGGTACCGACCACGCCAGCATCGCTACCGAGGCAAAGGTTGTAAACCGCCTCGCTCAGCAGGGCATCAAGAAGACCGACCTTACCCGCGAGGAGTTCCTCAAGCACGCTTGGGACTGGACTCACGAGCATGGTGGCATCATCCTCAAGCAGCTCCGCAAACTCGGTGCCAGCTGCGATTGGGACCGCACAGCATTCACCATGGACGAGACTCGCTCTCGTGCTGTCATCCACGTATTCTGCGACCTTTACCAGAAGGGACTCATCTATCGTGGCGTACGCATGGTTAACTGGGACCCTAAGGCTCAGACTGCGCTCTCTGACGAGGAGGTTATCTACAAGGACGAGCACTCTAAGCTCTACCACTTGAAGTATTATGTAGTAGAGCAGGACTGCCAGCAGGTGGATGAGGAGAACGTGATACACAAGGATGAGAAGGGATACTATGCAGTAGTAGCAACTACCCGTCCTGAGACCATCATGGGCGACTCTGCCATGTGTATCAACCCTGAGGATAAGAAGAATACCTGGCTGAAGGGTAAGCACGTTATCGTGCCTCTCGTAAACCGCGAGATTCCTGTTATCGAGGATACATACGTAGATATCGAGTTCGGTACCGGTTGCTTGAAGGTAACTCCAGCTCACGATATCAACGACCACGCACTCGGTTTGAAGCACGGTTTGGAAACCATCGACATCTTCAACGACAATGGTACTATCAGCGAGGCAGCAGGTCTCTATGTAGGTATGGACCGCATGGACGTGCGCAAGCAGATTTCCATCGACCTTCAGAACGCCGGTCTGATGGAGAAGATTGAGGACTATAATAATAAGGTGGGCTTCTCTGAACGTACCAATGTGCCTATCGAGCCAAAGCTCTCTACACAGTGGTTCCTCAAGATGCAGCACTTTGCCGACATCGCCCTTCCTCCAGTAATGGACGACGACATCGAGTTCTATCCTAAGAAGTATAAGAACACCTATCGCCACTGGTTGGAGAACATCAAGGACTGGTGTATCAGCCGTCAGCTCTGGTGGGGTCACCGCATCCCAGCCTACTACTTCGACAATGCCGGCAAGAAGGATTTCGTGGTAGCTGAGACTGCAGAGGAGGCTCTGAAGCTCGCTCAGGAGAAGAATGCCAACATCAAGGCTGAGGATCTTGAGCAGGAGAGCGACTGCCTCGACACCTGGTTCTCTTCATGGTTGTGGCCTATCTCTCTGTTTGATGGTATCGAGCATCCTGACAATGAGGAGATCAACTACTACTACCCTACTTCCGACCTTGTAACTGGTCCGGATATCATCTTCTTCTGGGTAGCACGTATGATCATGGCTGGCTACGAGTATCGTGGCAAGATGCCATTCAAGCACGTATATTTCACAGGTATCGTTCGCGATAAGCTCGGCCGCAAGATGAGCAAGAGTCTCGGTAACTCACCAGACCCATTGGTTCTGATTGACAAGTTTGGTGCCGACGGCGTTCGTATGGGTATGATGCTCAGTGCTCCAGCGGGCAACGACATCCTCTTCGACGAGAGCCTCTGCGAGCAGGGACGTAACTTCAACAATAAGATCTGGAATGCCTTCCGCCTCGTGAAGGGTTGGGAGACTGCAGATATCGAGCAGCCTAAGAGTGCAGAAATCGCCGTGAAGTGGTTTGATGCCAAGCTCAAGGAGGTGAACGAGGAGATGCAGAAGCAGTTTAAGGACTACCGTATCTCTGAGGCACTGATGACAGTATATAAGCTGTTCTGGGATGAGTTCTCATCCTGGTACCTGGAGATGGTTAAGCCAGCTTACGGCCAGCCTATCGACCAGAAGAGCTACGATGCTACCCTCCGTTTCTTCGATGCCCTCCTGAAGATGTTGCATCCATTCATGCCATTCATCACCGAGGAGTTGTGGCAGCACATCTACGACCGCAAGGATGGCGAGAGCATCATGCGCGAGAAGCTGGATATTCCAGCACCTACAGCCGAGGAGCAGAAGTTGGCAGCCGACATCGAGGCAGTGAAGCAGATTATCGCCGGCGTTCGTACCGTGCGCAACCAGAAGAACATTGCCCTGAAGGAGCAGTTGTCTCTCCAGGTAGTAGGCAAGAACGATTTCGAGGCTTACAACGACGTAACGCTGAAGATGGCGAACCTTGATAAGATTGAGGTCATCGCTGAGAAGAGTGCCGATGCATCAAGCTTCATGGTAGGTACCGACGAGTTTGCCGTTCCATTGGGCGACCTCATCGACGTAGCTGCCGAGATTGAGAAGGCAGAGGCTCAGCTCAAGCACCTGGAAGGCTTCCTGATGGGCGTACGCAAGAAGCTCAGCAACGAGAACTTCGTAGCTCACGCACCTGAGAAGGTAGTAGCCCTGGAGCGCAAGAAGGAAAGCGACTCTGTTGAGAAGATTGCTGCCCTCAAGGCAACCATCGAGGAACTCAAGAAGAAATAATAGTTTAATATTTATCATGTTAAGTGCGGAATGTTAAGTGTAAGAACTTAGCATTTCACACTTAACATTTCATATTTTCAAGAGAAACATGATCAAGAAGCTTTTCACCTTATTAATATGTACGCTATCTCTAGCAGCAACTTTCACCAGTTGTGGAGATGAAGCTATTGATGTAGAAAGCGTCAATAAGCAGACTATCTTCGTCTTCTATCCTTGGACGGGTGGAACCAACACTTCCGGTCTCACAAGTTTTTTGGAAAACAACGTTGACAGTATCTGCGAAGGTATTGTTGCCAAGAAAGGCTTGAATAATTCGCGTGTAATGGTCTTCATGAGCCAGAATTACAGGAAGAGCTATCTCATTGATCTTCAGTATGACGGCAATACGAAAACCGTAATTCGCGACACTTTGAAAACATACGATGAAGCTACATATACTACAGCAGAAGGATTTGCAGAGATTCTGAATGAGGTGAAACGCCGTGCTGAAGCCCTGAATTATTCGCTCATCATCGGAGCTCATGGCTGCGGATGGACCTACAAGAGCGATTGGGTTCACTATCCCTATATGGCAAGACCTAATGCTGGTTTTGCTCAGAAAGGAAGCACCAGCTACCCTACCGCTACCGGTAATTTCAGCGGAATACAGTATGGTCCCGATCCCAACAATCCTATCACCCGTTTCTTCGGAAGCGTAAGTTTAGAAGAAAACGCTCTCGACGTTCCTACCCTTGCCGAAGGAATCAAACTCAGCGGCACCAAGATGCAATACATTCTCTTCGATGCATGCTATATGGGCAATGTAGAGACTGCATACGAACTGAAAGATGTTACCAATTTCATGATCAGTTCAAGTAGCGAAGTAATGGGAGCCGGCTATCCATACAAAACCATATGGAGTTACCTCAACAGTTCAGCACCCAACTACTCAGGATTAGTCAACGGAACTGTCAATTTCTACAAGAATAGTAGCGTTCCATTCTGCAACATGGCGGCCATCGACTGCAGACAGATGGATAATCTAGCCCAAGTGATGAAGGAAATCAATAGCAAATATACCCTCTCATCATCCGTTCCGCTCGATTCCATACAGCCTCTGGATGGTTTCTCTCCCAACCTCTTCTACGACATGAGCGTATACGTAGACAGTCTTGTTCCAAACGGCTATCTGAAAGACAAATATACTTCACAGATGAAACTCACTATCAAAACTGCTGCTCATACCGAACAGGCTTATACAGGGTTAATGAGTTATAGAGGTACAACCTTTAAAGTGAAAAATTATTGCGGTCTTTCTATCTCCGACCCTAGCCAGCACAGCGTAGCTATCAAGGGCAGAGAGAAAACCGGTTGGTGGAAAGCTACACACTAATAAGCTATGAAGAGCGAAAGAAACTCCTTATTGGCTTTTAAGAAAAATATTATATAAAAGAATACATGATGGAATATTTTATCATTGAGAATAACGGACAGCAAGCGGGTCCATTCAGCCTGGAGCAACTCGTCCAGAAGGCTATCACACCCGAAACCCTTGTTTGGGCACAAGGCATGAAAGACTGGACTCCTGCTTGGAAAATAGTAGAACTGAAGACTGTTCTTGAAACTGTAGAAGCAATCAAAGCTAATACAGCCAACAAAGAAAATGCAGAAGGAACATCAGCAGATGCAGCCGGCAACAACGGGACAGAAGCAGCAAACTTTCAGGCTGCAAACCAGCAGGGGTTCCAGCAGGCACAGCAGGAAGCTTACCAGCAAGGCTTTCAGCACGGCGCAGCAATGAACCAGGGCTACAGACAGGAACCGGAAAAGAAAAAATCGCGCAAGACCCTCTGGAAAATCATCTTAGGTCTTATCGTACTTCTCTTTCTGGTTTTCGCCATAACCAATCCAGGACCTGATGCCCACAAAGAAAAGGTAAAGACTGAGGCAGCCAAGGCTATCGACAAGGCTACAGAAACCAGTGATAACAACTTCTTCACCCAAAGCATCCGTTCCATTGCCAAAATGATGACAGGAAGCGCTATTGATGAAGTGATGGACCAGCTCTTCGAATACCACAACTATATCGTATGCTCTAAGGGAACCGTTGAGTTTAATGGCAAGCAGCACATCGTAAGCTTCGGAATCCTTGGCAGCGTTTACACGATGAATGCTGATGATATGGTGAAGGCGCTGGAAGGTGCCGACAATCTGCAGATAGAAGAAACCACCAGCTCATCAACCGATGAATCCCCTTCGGTAAGCGATAATAACAGCGATGGTTCAGAAGAAGACGGACTGGGCACTTCCGTTCAGAAGAAACTGGAAGACAAGGCAAACCAGGCCATGGATCAGGCTGCCGACAAGGTAAGCAAGAAACTGGAAGAGAAAATCAACCAGAAACTCGATGAAGCAACCGATTCTTCAACCGTAGAAAAGATTCTCGACAAGATTCTGGAACTGATCTAGCACCAGAAATCCGAAGAAACATAAGAAATATGACACATTTCTCAATATGACAGCATGGCGGCTTGACGTATATCAAGCCGCCATTGCTGTTTAGTTGACGTGTATCAAAAAAAGCCCCTTTTTCATCATTTTGTCATGTCTTTGTGACAGATATTCAAGAAAAAGGCATTACCTTTGCACCAGAAAACAGTGAGATTGTAATAAGGATAATGTAAAACAGGAGACCTCACATGGAGGCTCCACAAAGAAAGAAAGGAAACAAATTATGATGACGACAGTAATGATTCTTGCAGTTGTGGCAGCTATGATTGCCAAGGCTGTAAATGTAAACAGCAACATGGAGATGGGCAAGTAAAATTGACCATCGTTCATGAACAAAAGAAAATGGCAGAAATGCCGAGTATTAATTTTTTAAAAAAGGATAACGATTATGAAAACAATGTATGCAAACATCAAGAAGGCCTTGAAGGCTATTCTTGCAGATTACATGACCGCAATGGAATTGTATGGTGAGGCTTTGAACAGAAGCCGTGGTTGTGCTTGCGCATAAGGGTTCCAATCCCTTCATGCTGCGGCATAAACTAGATTGAAAGCAAAAAGTAATTACGTTTAAATAAAGAAAAAGCGTGTAAGTTACCATACTTACACGCTTTTTTTGTATCTTTGCAACCGGTTAGTAAAGATTTTAAAAAGAAGAAACGATGAACTCACAAGATATGATCAGCAGGCTGGAATCGAAAGGCATTCGGCCAACCGCCAACCGCATACTCGTAATGAAGACCCTGATGGGCGAACAGAACCCGCAGAGTCTGAGCAATCTGGAACGAAAGATGGTTTCGATGGACAAGTCGAGCATCTTCCGTACCCTTACCCTCTTTCTGGAACATGATGTGGTACATGCCTTCGAAGATGGGCGAGGCGTACTCTGCTACGAACTCTGCGAAGAAAAAGGGGCTTGCGATCATCACGACGGGCATATTCATTTCTACTGCAAATCTTGCCAGCGTTCCTTCTGTATGGAGAATATCCATATTCCAAGTTTCGAGCTGCCCGAAGGCTTTTATCCCCACTCTATTTCCTTTGTCATCAAAGGCGAATGCCCGGATTGCAGAAAGAAACACCAGTAAAGCGAAAGGTGCATTCTGCGTTAATTTAGCATAAATATTTTTGAAATTCTATTGCTTTTCCGATATTATCATTACTTTTGCAAGCGATTATCACGGGGTGCTGAAAGATTCGGCTGAGATGATACCCATTGAACCTGATGCAGGTAATGCTGTCGCAGGGATATTTGATAGCGCTTTATTCTTTCTCTTAAGGCTTTCATCTGGAAGTTCACCGTGTTTGATTACATATTTGCTTATCATCGCTTTCGGGCGATAGAAAAGCGTAAACAAACGGATTATTCATCATATAAAACGAACAGAATATGAAAGTAACTATCAACAACAAAGAGACCGAGACACAGGCTAAAACCATCAGGGAGTTAGCTCAGGAACTCGATTTGCCAGCTACAGGAGTTGCTGTAGCTATCAGTAACGAAATGGTGCCTCGTGATGAATGGGAAAACACAATCATCGCCGAAGGAGCAGACATCGTTATCGTAAAAGCGTTCTGCGGAGGATAACGGTCCCAGAATACTGCGGAAAAGAATCACCCAAAAGTACTTTTCCTACAGAAATGAAAACAAAAATAACAACTCTATAATAAAACAATGGAAAAATTAGTAATCGCAGGCAGAGAGTTTAACTCCCGCCTCTTCTTGGGCACAGGAAAGTTTAACAACAATGCCCTCATGGCTGAAGCCATCAAAGCATCAGAAACAGAAATGGTTACTGTTGCTATGAAACGTATCGAACTCGAAGACAAGCAGGACGACCTGCTCTCTCATATTGTGCAGAACCCAAATATCCAGCTCCTTCCTAACACCAGTGGCGTGCGCAACGCCGAGGAGGCTGTCTTCGCAGCACAGATGGCTCGCGAGGCTTTCGGAACCAACTGGCTCAAGCTCGAAATCCACCCAGACCCTCGCTATCTTCTTCCAGACTCTATCGAGACGCTGAAGGCTACAGAGAAACTGGTAAAACTCGGTTTCGTGGTATTGCCATATTGTCAGGCAGACCCTACCCTCTGCAAGCACCTCGAAGAGGCTGGTGCTGCTACCGTGATGCCACTTGCTGCACCTATCGGTACTAACAAGGGATTGAGAATGAAGGACTTCCTGCAGATCATCATCGAGCAGGCTACTGTTCCAGTTGTAGTAGATGCAGGTATCGGTGCACCTAGCCACGCTGCCGAGGCTATGGAGATGGGTGCCAGCGCTTGCTTGGTTAACACAGCTATCGCCGTTGCCGGTGACCCTGTAGAGATGGCTAAGGCATTCAAGGAAGCAGTAGTATGCGGTCGCCGTGCTTACGAGGCAGGTCTCGGAGCCATCAGCGATTGTGCTGAGGCAAGTTCTCCTCTCACCGCATTCCTCAACGATTAATTATAATATAGATAATAAAAGGCATGAAGGATGAAGGCAAAGAAGCAAGAACGCTCTTTTTACCTTTTTACCCTTTTACCTTTTTACCTTAAAAAAATTATGCCAAACGATAAGAAAGCTTACGCCCAGAGAGAAAAGGCGTATATGCAGGGAAAACTCTTCCCACAGATCAAGGTTGGAATGACCAAGGTTAACCTCACTCCTACTGTTGTGAAGGATGAGCGCGGCATTCCACATACAGAGCCAAACGCTCCGGTTTACATCTACGATACCAGCGGTCCTTACAGCGACCCTAACTATCAGGTAGATTTGAAGAAAGGCTTGCCAAGAATGCGCGAGCAGTGGATTCTCGACCGCAACGATACCGAGCAGCTCAAGGAAGTTACCAGCGAGTATGGCAAGCAGCGCCTTGCTGACCATAGCCTCGACCACCTCCGCTTCGAGCACATCCAGTTGCCTCGCCGTGCTCAGGCTGGCAAGCACATCACCCAGATGGCTTATGCCAAGGCTGGCATCATCACTCCAGAGATGGAGTACGTGGCTATCCGCGAGAACATGAACTGCCAGGAGTTGGGCATCGAGACCCATATCACCCCTGAGTATGTGCGTGATGAGATTGCACGCGGACGTGCCGTGCTTCCTGCCAACATCAACCACCCTGAGAGCGAACCGATGATCATCGGCCGCAACTTCCTCGTGAAGATCAATACCAACATCGGTAACTCTGCCACTACCTCCAGCATCGAGGAAGAGGTAGATAAGGCTGTATGGTCTTGCAAGTGGGGAGGCGATACATTGATGGACCTCTCTACCGGCGACAACATCCACGAAACCCGTGAATGGATTGTGCGCAACTGTCCTGTACCGGTAGGAACCGTGCCTATCTACCAGGCTTTGGAGAAGGTAAACGGCAAGGTAGAGGATTTGAACTGGGAGGTATTCCGTGATACCCTCATCGAACAGTGCGAGCAGGGTGTTGACTATTTCACCATCCATGCCGGCATCCGTCGCCACAACGTGCATCTCGCCGACAGCCGTCTCTGCGGTATCGTGAGCCGTGGCGGTAGTATCATGAGCAAGTGGTGTCTCTATCACGACCAGGAAAGTTTCCTCTATGAGCACTTCGACGATATCTGCGACATTGTGGCACAGTATGACGTTGCCCTCTCTTTGGGTGATGGTCTGCGCCCAGGCTGTATAGCCGATGCCAACGATGCAGCCCAGTTTGCCGAGTTGGATACCATGGGCGAGCTTGTTACCCGTGCCTGGGACAAGAACGTGCAGGCCTTCATCGAGGGTCCTGGCCACGTGCCATTGCAGAAGATCAAGGAGAACATGGAGCGCCAGCTCGACCACTGTCACGAGGCACCATTCTACACCCTCGGCCCATTGGTTACCGATATCGCTCCAGGTTACGACCACATCACATCAGCCATCGGTGGCGCACAGATAGCATGGCTCGGCACTGCCATGCTCTGCTATGTAACACCAAAGGAGCACCTCGCCTTGCCTAACAAGGAAGATGTGCGCACAGGTGTGGTAACCTATAAGATTGCCGCTCATGCAGCCGACTTGGCAAAGGGTCATCCAGGTGCAACCATCCGCGACAATGCACTCTCCAAGGCACGTTTCGAGTTCCGCTGGAGAGACCAGTTCCACCTCTCTCTCGACCCAGAGCTTGCCTTGAAGTATTTCGAGGAGGCAGGACATACAGATGGTGAGTACTGCACCATGTGTGGTCCAAACTTCTGCGCAGCCAAGTTGACACACGATTTGAGAAAGTTTAAAAAGTAAGAAAATGTTTTCAGACGAATTAAAGAATATCAGTTGGGAGGAGACCACGGAGCGCATTGCTCGAATGACCGATAACGATGTGCGTCGTGCCCTTGCCAAGGATCATTGCGATGTGAACGACTTCATGGCGCTGATTTCACCGGCAGCCGAGCCATACCTGGAGGTAATGGCGCGTCTTTCCCGCAAATATACCGAGGAGCGCTTCGGCAAGACCATGTCGATGTTCATTCCTCTCTACATCACCAATTCATGCTCTAACTCCTGCGTGTATTGCGGTTTCCATCGTGAGAATCCGATGGCTCGTACCATCCTCACCCCAGAGCAGATTGAGAACGAGTATAAAGCCATCAAGCAGTTGGCTCCATTCGAGAACATCCTTCTCGTTACGGGCGAGAACCCAGCCAAGGCTGGCACCCCTTATCTTGCCAAGGCAATCGATATCGCCAAGAAGTATTTCTCTAACGTGAAGATTGAGGTGATGCCACTCTCTACTGAGGATTACAAGACCCTCGCCGACCACGGCATGAACGGCGTCATCTGTTTCCAGGAGACCTACAACCACGAGCACTACAAGCTCTACCACCCACGTGGCATGAAGAGCAAGTTTGAGTGGCGCTGCGACGGTTTCGACCGCATGGGTATGGCAGGCGTTCACTCCATCGGTATGGGTGTGCTCATCGGCTTGGAGAAGGAATGGCGCACGGATGTAGTGATGATGGCTCATCACCTGCGCTACCTTCAGAAGCACTACTGGAAGACCAAATACAGCGTGAACTTCCCTCGTATGCGCCCTGCACAGAACGAAGGTTTCCAGCCAAACTGCTTCATGACCGATAAGCAGTTGGCACAGGCAACTTTCGCCATGCGTATCTTCGACCACGATGTAGATATCTCCTACTCTACCCGTGAGCCAGCCTACATCCGTGACAACATGGCAACACTGGGTGTCACCACCATGTCGGCAGAATCAAAGGTAAATCCTGGTGGTTATCATACCTATCCTCAGGCACTGGAGCAGTTCACCGTAAGCGATGAGCGTACCGCCAAGGTAATCAATGCGAGATTGAAGGAATTGGGCAGAGAGCCAGTCTGGAAGGATTGGGATGCCTCATTCGATTTCTTCGGAAATATCACAAACGGATAAAGAAGATATAATTAAACAGAATAAAAAAAAGAGTGTATCATAAATTCATGACACACTCTTTTTTGTTAATATTCTCAGACTGACGCCCCTATAATAGATCATTTCAGATGGATGGTCTGTGTTTTCCCCGTGATATCAGTTACCACTGCGATCCCTCCATCACGAATCTCGACCTTCTCATATTTGGCATCAACTATCACCTTGCCTTTTAAGGTCATAATACCCCAATATCTTGGAATCTCTTCAAAGGCACAATAGGCACCAACAGGTTGCGCTATGCTGCGATAAAGGGGTGGCACGACAACTCTGCCATCCACTTTTATGCCCCATTTCTTTCCAGCCTGATATAATTCCACATGTCCTGCTTCTGACTTCTCATGCAAAAGAAGCATCTCGTTTGCTTCCTTTTTCTTCTCCTGTAACATCATCTCATCATAGTATTTCTTGCCAAGGCGAGGCATTACAATATGAAGATCTTCATTTTCATTCTTTGGGTTATTGCATCCAATATAGGTCTTCTTCAAATATGAATCCACCAGGTAGTAGTCCTGCTTGCTGTCCATAACCACGATACAACCACAACGAAGAGTGGCACACTTCCAATACACATGTTCATAATCACCACGCAAGAAACATACTCGATTACTATCTATAGTAGCCTTCATCATCAAGCCATTGCCTCCTTCATAATAGTACCATTCCTGGCAACCACTATCTACTAAATAATTATAACGATATATCAGGTAATCCCCAAAATTGAACAGGTCATATTTGGAAGGGCAATATGGCCAAGAGAAATGTTCGTAGGTGCGAGACATATAAACATCTCCATATTTGATGAACTCCCAACCTTCTAGCGTAACCACCTTTGGAACATCGTAAACATTGGGACCATCGTCAATAATAGCTCCAGACAACAAGTCATAATAGCAGACCTCCTTTCTGCGATGTCGGTAGAACAGGATGTTGCCATCCAACAGCTTCATGTCACGGTAATCGCCTGGCTCCAAGACTTGTTCTCCCTGCCGGTTCACTACCGTCATCTTTCCATCAGGCAGCTTGATGATGGCAAACTCCCCTCTACTGTCCACAAACTCTCGATAATGCAGCGTCTGGAGCAACTCCTCATGGCTCACCACCATCATCATTTCTGAGTCTGGATGAATCAGAATATCGTCTTGCTTCTCGTTCATCAGGAAAAACTCTCTATCCTTCGGAGTCTCCTTTCTCTTGCCAACTTTCAGCTTTCCCTCGAACATAGCATTCCAGTTCCATACTTGCGAAGGCAACCCGAACACCCGATATAGTCCCACATTATCTATAATTACGCAGTTCTTCTTTCCCCTGGCTACTCGCAATCCACGTCCCACCATCTGCAGGTACTTGGCAAGCGACAAGGTAGGTCGAGCCAACTGTACAAACTCAATATCCGGACAGTCAAATCCCTCCGAGAATATGTCCACATTCACCAATACTTGTATAGGAGCAGCCCCATCAGTAGCCCGCAAGCAAGTAGCACCAAGCCTATCAGCAGCCCCATCAGCAGCCCCATCAGCAGCCCGCAAGCAAGTAGTACCCAGGCGGTCCCATCCCGCACAATCTGGCGAGACCTTTGATGGTCCGCCATCCTTAGAGCGTAGCGGTTCCGAGCACCGAGTAGGGCGGTTTCCTCCCTCTCCCCTGAGGGTGAGAGGGTCGGGGTGAGAGGTGGAGCCCTCTTTAAGGGTAAAGAGGGACGGGGTGATTTTCGAAAAATTTTGAGAAGTATTAGAAGATTTGAACCTTTCAATCAGCATTCTGCGCTCACTCGCAGGAGTCTTACTATCAATAGCAACAGCCGCTATGCCGTGTTCTCTGTAGAACTCGGCAATAGCATTAGCATGAGAAATATTGATTGCATACACGATGCCCTTTCTATCTTTACCATATTCTTCCAAACTCCGATAGAGCCTTTCGATACTCGGCTTCTTATTCAGCAACATATCCATTTCTTTGTTCTGGTAGTCACCATCAGCCCCTCGCTTCTGCAAGGAGTCGATGAGCCGTTGCGTCACACCATCCGATTTGATGCTCACAAAATCATATGTCGCCAATCTTCCCTTGCTGATAAATTCAGGAACACTCCACGACTGCACCAAGACATCAAACAAATCCGTGAATCCCTTACCATTCAATCGGCAAGGTGTTGCTGTCAGTCCCAGGAACTTAGCTTTCGGAAATCTATCCCACATTCCCTTGTAAGTCTTGGCAAGCGCATGGTGCGCCTCGTCAATCACTATCATTCCCGGTTCTTCCTCTATCTCGTCATAGTGTTTCGACAACCATTGTATCGACACAGCCTTGATAGGAACATTGAATGCGCTAGCCGACAAACAATCTGGCGAACAACTTGACGCCTCCTTTGATGCGCTAGCCGACAAACAATCCGGCGAGACCTTTGATGCTCCACTCATCCCCAGGCGGTCCCATCCCGCACAATCTGGCGAGACCTTTGATGGTCCGCCATCCTTAGAGCGTAGCGGTTCCGAGCACCGAGTAGGGCGGTTTCCTCCCTCTCCCCTGAGGGTGAGAGGGTCGGGGTGAGAGGTGGAGCCCTCTTTAATGGTAAAGAGGGACGGGGTGATTTTAGAAAAATCTCCTTCTTTAATGGTAAAGAGGGACGGGGTGATTCTAGAAAAAACTCTTTCAATAGTTTCTCGAATCTGAGAAACCAGCTCCCTTCTATGGGCAACAATCCAAACATTACAATTGGAATGTTCCCTCAAAAACGATTCTACGACCGAAGCGAGTAGAACCGTTTTTCCCGTACCCGTTGGCATTTGTGCCATCACGGACCGATGAAGGCGCAACGCCTTCTCAATCCGTTCTTTCATATCCTCTTGATAATCAAATAACTTTATTTCCTTCATTATTTAAGGGTCTCGTTGACTTTACTCCAGTCTTTATTCATCAAATCCTCGATGATGCTATGAATCTTCAAGGCATATTTTGTTCTAGGATGATTGCCATACTGTGTTCCTCTCAGAATACCTTCATAGAAGATGGTTACGATGATTTCAGTCTGTTTTCTATACATCATATATTCATATTCATCATATTTCTTGTTGCAGAGGAAGGACTTGTATTGGGTGTTGTTGATTTCCATAATGTATATTTATAATAATTATTCTTAATTATTCACTTAAAAGTGAACAAGCTATCAATAAAATTATTATTTTTGCATTGCATATTAAAGAATTATAATTATGACACAAGTAACATTAAAGACAATAGAGCAGAATGACAACGTAGGCATGTTTTCTATCTGCTTCGATGGAAACTCCGAAAGCGAATTTGAAAAATTCCTGATGGAGTTTAAGGACAATGCGACATACAATAAAGACTTCAATGCCATATTATTGGCTTTATCCAAAATTATCGATAAGGGAGCATTAGAAAGATTCTTCCGCATCGAAGGAAGAATGAACGACCATGTTAGTGCTTTATCTATCGATTCCCGCAAACTCCGCCTATACTGCCTAAGAATATCCGATCAGATACTTATCTTAGGAAATGGTGGTGTTAAACTATCACGCACATACCAAGAGAATGAAAAGCTCAGTGGATATGTCATGGATTTACAGACTTTTGACAAAGTTCTGCTCAAAGCCCAAGAGAAGGGCATCATTACCATTGAAAAGAATATGATAACAGACATAGAAAGTGCAACCTTTGAAATTTAAGCGTTATGATACAGAACAAATTATTCCGTGATTGCCTCGCTGCGATACCAGCCGAGCAAAAGGCAGAGTTCGATTTGTCTTTCGGTATAGCCGAGCGCATTAGTGAGATTCTGAAAGCCAAGGGTCTCACCCAAAAGGATTTCGCCCGCTTGCTCAACAAGCGAGACTCAGAAATCTCGAAATGGCTAACAGGCAGACATAACTTCACGACTCAAACCATTGCTCGTATAGAAACAGCCTTGGGAAGTAAACTCATCAGCATAGCCCATTGATTGGGCTATGCTGATAAAAAACCTAAAAAAAAAGACTTTGCCAGAATGCTCCATAAGCGAGATTCCGAGATTTCCAAGTGGCTCACAGGTCGCCACAACTTCACCACACAAACCATTGCTCGCATTCAAACCGCATTGGGATGTAATTTGATAAATATTGCTCATTAGGAATATTGGAGAGCCATGCGGCTCTCCTTTTTCACTTTATTGATAATGCAATCTAATATAATCCTCATGCAGCGTTTCCCGCTTTATTTCCTCATCAAATTCTTGGATACAATTTGCAGCCCATTCCCTCACCTCTGTGAATTTATGATTCAGCAACTGCTCCATACACATCTTGTGATGCTGAAACAAACCTATTACAGAACCAGTCCAACCAAAAGTATGTATGTTTACATGAATTCCACTCAGTACCATAGCTTGATTGCCATAAGTATCCAATATCCATTGCATTATCTCGCTAAATGAATTGCATTCCCACATGTTGCCATCATATATAGGCATCATTTCAGCAATTCTTACAGGAGCATTATTAGGATGTTTAAGACACATATCTTTAATTCTTTCATTACCTAACTGAAATAAAGGACCAGCTCCAAATCAAGCCCCAGAACCAATTTCATTCTTCACTTGAAGAATAAAACCAAGATATTTATCATCAGTAAAAGCAGCCTCAAAATCATTCCACACCTCATCCGTATATTTCTCCAACAAAATACTACAAAGACCATCAAAATTTGAATGCAAATAGCCATGATTAAAACCTTCTATCAGTTTTTTGTTCATCTTCTTGGCAAATACCGCATCATGATGTCTCTCCAAAACAGCTTCTTGATTGATTTCTTGGAGTTTATCCATCATTCGATTAAAAAAATCCATTGACCTTTCACCCTGTTTGTTTGGGCGTAGATGGAAATCCGAAAAATGCAAAATCTTCATAGTATATCCTATTATATATAAGTTAAATCATAATTCTCTTGGCAAATAAAACTGCGTACAATCCTTTTGATACACAATTTTGGTTGCACTTTCATTCTGTAGCACAGCTCTTAAAGAAGGTTCTATAGCCTCTGGATTTGGATCCTGTATATAAACAGTCTTCAAGTAAGGCATGGCTGCAAATATCTTTCTATCTATTTGTCTATTGAAATATGGGAACGAATAACCTATGACAACTACCGTCGTTGTATCAGATGTTACTTTCTGAAGCATATCAAACATTTGCCTTTGCCTCTCAGAAGTCTCCCAAGCATAAGATAGACGTGAGGTAAATTGATAGCCAAATGCCGAAGTATCAGCACCCAAATTATCATAATATTCAATCAACTGAATAACAGAATCCACATCTCTATGCTTGGATATATAATCCACCATACAGAAATCATCAAAATTAGCAGAACCATTCACTTTGAATATTTTCCCACAATTACCAGAATCTTGATAATCTATATGAGCATTTTTGTCATATATCGGCAGGTTTCCAGTCTTTGAATAATTCCTATATGCCATTTCAAACTGGGAGTCGTAGTTCCAAGAAATGACACTTATTCCATTGGGAATAGATAATGTTTCATTTTGCAGAATATTAGCAAGAAAAGTATCATACCTTTGATCTGTCTTAGACACTAGTTGAGCCCAAACAAAGAATGTAGTAAGGACATTCTTCAAACGTTTCAGCTCGTTGGTTCTCCTAGTCAGATACAACTTCTTTGCATAAGTATCAATGGTCGCATGTTCCTTGTTAGCTTGATAAACCTCTTCAATATCTGCTATCAAGCTATTACGCTTATGATTAAGATCGTCACCTCCTACACGAAACTTATTCAAAAATGAATAATCATTTGTATCAATCGGAGTATTCACTACAGCTTCCTTAAAAGAAAGGAGACATTTACCTATTTCATTGATAACAGGTAATCCCTCATGAATTAGAAGTCGCTCATTATCCGTTCCTTTCCCAATCAATTCTCGAGCATCGTTTTTACCATAACTAGCCCCTGCACCAATATAATATATAATTTTGCTCATATATCTAGATCGTTTCAAAATCCTTTCTCGGCATGCCATAATCCTTATAACATTCTGTATCTTCAATTTCCTTCCATGCCTTGTGAAGATACACCTTCACATCTTCAGGCAACTTACCTTCTGCTACAAGCCCATGAAAGACTCTCAGCATATCGTTGACGGCATACTCAGGACTATACATATCATCGAAATAATCGTAATGCTCATCCATGACAAAATGCCTGCACATGGATTTCGTCATTTGCATAAACTTCAACGCTGCATCCATATACTCCCCCTTGGCAATCATCCGCTCAATCTTCCTATTCTCTTCAAGCATCAACTGCCAAATCAAATCACAATTCCAACCGATATTTCTACTGTTGAAGATACGACTCTCATAATCCTCATTCAACGGAATGACAGACTTTGCCTCTTTCTCTGCTTCAATTCGTTCCTTTTCCTCTCGCTCCTTTTGAAGGGCTATGCGTCTTGCCTCTCGCTCTTCCTCCTCACTCATTTCTCGCTCTACAGCTACTGTTTCACCAGTGAAAGGAGCCGCAGGAACCAAGACTAGCAACTTCTTCTCCAGTCCACGGAAGTTTCTGTATTCCTTGGAATGCAACAAGATAAACCTGCAAACCTGTTGGCGCATAATCTCATTGTTCCAAGCCTTCACAGTTTCCACCAATGCTGTATAACTCGCCAACACCAACTTTCCTATTCTCGACTTGTATTCACCAATCAGTTCTGCAATGTCATCACGGTTAATCAGCAATGGAAGATGCTCACACAATCCCTTTGCGATGGCATACGCCGCATCCGGACGGTTCTTTGCTAATATCTGTGGAATGGATTTCTTGTGCCAACGCTCCAACAGTCGCAACTGATACATGAAATCCTCATTGTCCTTAGGCTTGAATGTCACTTCCTGCATGAAATACTTTCCATACGCCTCCTCATAATTCACTGCTAAACCACGAGGTACAAAATCTATCTTCGGTCGCTCCATCTGTCTGCGATAATGCTCCACCTCACGCATCCTCTTTTGTTTCTCATCCCATTGGATACGCAAAAGTTTCTCTTCTCTGATTCTAAGTTCTATCTCTTCAAACTCAGGAGTTTTCATCGTCTCCTCTTTGAGATGATTCTTGATGACTTTGTTCAAGTATCTTCTCCATGCCTCTTTGTTCTCCTCATTAACGAACGGAGGACACTCATCTGCGGATGAAGCTAGCCTAGTAATCTCGTCAAACTGGAGATACCATCGATAACGTTTATGTTGGTTGTGATTTTCCATTACAATGTATTTTTCTTGTTACCCATTCATCATAGCTCAACAACATTTTCTTTTCCAAACCATTCTTGAGCCTTATCAATTACACTTTTAGTAGGCTTGTGATAAAACACAGCCAAACGTTCCATAGCCCTAGTACAACATACATAGAAGATTTTTTCTGTTCTAACAACAACACTTTCTGTACGAGAGGTTGAAGTAAACAACTTGTCGAAATTATAATTGTTCCATCTGCCATTGTCCAATATCACTAACACATTATCAAACTCTGCTCCCTTAGTTCTATGCTGAGTTGAAAATGGAGTTTGACCTTCAAGATAATTGTAAAGGTTAACAAACTCTTGGTATGGCACTTCCATCATACGGTCATATATATATGGGGAACGCTCTTTGTAATTCCGTACTTTGTCATCTATCAGACAGATATTTTGCTCATCCGCCAATTCTATTACTTCTTGAATTGTTTTATGCTCTATGTTTTGAAGAGATTCAATAGAAGCCTTCAATTTTTTCTTATCTTCAATGCTTCTAATACTTCTTTCCCTTGTATATCCTGTCACTTTCAAAAATTCAGATACATTTCCATTCTGAAATAACCGTATAGCCTGTTCTATCTTACACAAATGCTTTACTAAAGGCGAACGTTTAGAACCTGTTTTGCTTTCTTCGTCTTCACTTTGCTTCTTGTCATCAACAAGTTGAGAATTTTCCACATAGGTGCGTCTTAAAACCAAATAATTGTAGTTTTTAGCTTTCTCAAACAATGAAATATGCCCATCAATATAATCTTTCTGTCCCCGAGTAGGCTTGTAACACTTTTCATCAACACCTTTCTCACACAATGCATTTAGAATTTCTCCGAATGTCATCTCAGACATTTCTTCATCAGAAATATTTGATTGTACACAGGTATGCAATTTTCCTTTTATATATTTCAGCAAAGGATCTCCACTATATATTTCCATCAATGTAGAAAAGCCTGCCTTTCCTGCAATCAGATTATGTGTAAGATTTAATTCTTTTGTCGCTTTTGCATCATGGAAATTCCATTGCTTTTCCTCTGAAAGATAACTTCTAACTAAAGAAAGGACATCACCATCCTTTTGTGTATACAAAAACAAGCATTGCCCATCCTTTATCTGTCCATTTCTCATATTTGGAGCTTTTACATCGCCAGATGGTACTTGCATCAATCCATCCGTTCTGATTTTATTTGCCAAATCAATAACCATTTGGGGATTGCGCCTGTTTTGAAGTTTCTGAACTTCAAAAACTTCACCCTTATTTCCATCATATTTATAAGCATTCAAGTCACCAATACCTTTATCGTAAATACATTGCATGGCATCACCGAAGAAACCAATGATACATTTTTTGCCAGACTGCTTCAAATATGACAGCATAATCTCTACCACCATAGGGAAAGTATCTTGATACTCATCTATCATGATAAAAGGATAACGGCTCTTCAATATATCTGACAATTTTGGATATTCCTTGAACATTTCGTGCGCAACAATTATCACCTCATCGTGCGATAGAACACCTTCCTTCAGATTGGTATGTTCTTGATAACTTATACCAACAGGCTCTTCTCTGTTACTATAATAGTCTGCTGGAATTTCTTCCATACCAGATATTTGTAATCCAGAATCGGGAGTGTTCAGAAGTTTAATGACCACATTGCACAATTCTTTCTGATAATTTTTGATATTGTCCCATAGGAAATCGTGGATAGTTGATACCCTTAAATTTTCATGATTCACTCTTTGTGCAATCTCTTTTACAGCTGCATTGGTGTATGTTATACATGCAACCAAGGAAGATGGATAGTTTTCTATAATCCATCTTACAACCTCCACAAGCGTGTAAGTTTTACCACTGCCAGCGCCGCCACTCAACAAAAAATTGTGTCCTTGTTGGATGTACTCAGTTATTTGAGCCAATTCATCCTTTAATCTTTCCTCAGCCATAACAATCCTTCTTTAATGTAATTAGGTATATTCCAGTGACCATTTTCTGGATTTGTCTCAGTATTACCATGGAGCAGAATTTCTATCGCCAAAGAAGACTTACCGTTTACACCATTTTGTGCTAATTCATAAGGATTATTGTCTTCTTGGAATTTTTCAACACATTCCGGGTCTAATGACAAAAATGAGTTTGATGTTATGAATTTCTTATTTTCAGAAAAGAAAGCATCCTCAAAACTACGAGGTTGGTATGCTCCATTCTTACCATATTGAAAAGCTATCATAAGGTTTCCATTGTTGTTTCGTTTCCAACAGATGGCTGCATCATCCCAAGAAAGTTTCACAGGTACATCTGAAAGAATGTCTTTAATACTGCTGATTTTCAAGAAAGACTTGATAGAGGCATTAGATGTTACCATGTTATCATCTGTTGCATCATATGGGGCTTTTTCATATTTTGTTGTCTTTCTACCATTTTTGTCAGTTTTCTCCACAGGTTTACAACAGTCTAAATCTGTTATTATTAAACATTTTCTGAGTCCAATAAATCTCATGAACTTTTCGAAAATATGTGAATACGCTCCAACCTCAATAATTGATACATTCTGCGACAAAAGATAATTTTCATTTTCTTCAGGTTCATGTTCCTCATCTATCATCTTCATCATAGCTGGAAGTAGTATCCTCTCTGTGTCACCCTCTATAAAAATAGCTTTGTCAGCAAAGAACAATTCACTTCTATTCAACGTAAGATATTGCTTTAGAAATGCGAAGTATTGTTTGTATTCTGCGTCACCCTCATATTCCTTTTGCAAATCCTTCATATTTTTGGCAATTACACTGTTTTTCTCAAAGATTCCATTCTTCTGAGAATGCACCATGTATTTTATATCGTTAAAATCACAATCAGCCACGATATGAGCAGAGTGAGAGCTAACAATATATTGCAACTTGCGAGAAATCCCATCTTTATGCAAAATTCCCTGTTTCAGCAATTCCTTGATATTTTTGATGAAAACATATTGCATCTGTGGATGAGTATGTGCCTCAGGTTCCTCTATAAACAGCAAATTAATATCTGCAGGCTTACGTTCTTTGTTCCTTTGCATCTTCTTAATAATGAGATCGATGTCAAATATCATCGAAATCAAATTCATATAACCAAGGCCATTATAGTTTTCTGGCAGTTCCTTATCTGCCTGTTGATAAACGACAGTTGTGTTACCTTTCAATAATTCTCTATGTTGCAAAGAAGAAACCACCTTTATGATAGTTTCATTTTTTGACATACCACCAAACGTTTTCACCTTATTAATAATATCCGCAAACATCTTGTCATAAACAGAAGAAAGAACAACGTCCATATCTTTTAATCTATCTTGAAATTGTTCTATAGCTTCTTGTTGCTTGTCATCAGTTTCTTGAACTTTATACAATTCAGATGTTTGTGTGGATAAGGTCTTATCAACCTCTTTATTGTCAACATTCCTTTTTGCGTTGATGTATTGGAAATTCACAACATCTTTAAGATTGAAGTTTGTTACATCTTTCAAATTAATATAATTCTCTTCCTCAAAAGATTCTGTATCCTTATTAATATGAATAGATTTTCTTATCAGAAAGAAATATAAAGACTGCTTTGAATCCAAGAAATCGTCAAGTGTCTTAGCAACATATTGCCCTTCCTTCTCACGAGATTTTGCTCCCTTTTCTTTTTCGTGGTTCTCAAAAGTTTGATAAGCTTCTCTAAGATTCAAATACATGTCGTATGATAATGTATAATCAAATCCAAGCCCCAAGAAGTTATTTGCAACATCCAAGTCCATAAGGATGGGACTGATATATTCCAAGTCATCCTTATCATTATACTCTATCAACAAACGAAGACGAATACCTAATTCTTCATAATCTTTCTGTTCGAGTTTTTCATTTTCTATCAATTCTTTCAATTCCGTTCTAAAATCCAAATTGAAATCATTGTATTGAAATTTCTTGGTCTCTCCATAATTTAAAAACTTGTCAAGAACAACCAAGAGAGAAGTCTTTCCAACATTGTTCTTACCAATGAGGAGAGATAGGTCATCTTCCAACTCCAGTTGAAACTCTTTCAAGAGTCGAAAATTCTCAACTTTTATTTCTTTTATTTTCATTGATTCGTTTGATTACTAGTTTTACTGATAATATGTGGAAGTAGGAAACAAAGTTGGTTAAAACTTTTATTCCACACCTTCCAAAAGAAGAACCACGCTCTGAATCCTTATTGGATGTTCTAACTACTCGTATCCCAATCAGTAAGCCCATCAGCTTACGGATTGGGATTTTATCTTTTCGTTTTGCCAAACAAATCAGAATGAGTACCAGTTGTTAACATCAACAGAGTCAATTCCGTGTCATTCTGTTCCCATATCAAAAGCCAATCTGATTCAATATGAGCTTCCCACTCACCCTCATGATTACCATGAAGTATATGTGGTTTGTATTCTGAAGTTAACATACCATTTTCTACCAATAGGGAAATCGCTTTCTTTAATTTTTCTATTGGATAGCCACGCTTCCGACAAAGTTTCAACGCTTTGTCGAATCTTTTAGTTGTTCCTAATTTATACATCACTTACCAAGAATAGTGTCAAACATTTCATCAACAGAGTTCCATTGTGTAACTCTACCTTTAGCAACATCCTCTTCAGCAAGTTCCAATTCTGTTTTCTTAGGTTTCAAAACCGAAATAGAACTTACTCCATTGAGCATTTGAATGGCACTTTTAAGTTTATTGACCAAAGATGGGTCTGATATTGAAACCACTAACTGTGGTTCTTTCAATCCTATCGTTCTTGCTTTCATAATCTATCCTCCAATTATTAAAACGTTTAACTTGCCGCCAAAGATACGGTTTTTTCTCGAAACTACCAAGAAAATCAAAAGAAATCTGTGATAATCCGCGAAATCTGTGGGACTAAAAGAAATCTGTGGGACTAAAAATAAGCGGTTTCCTCTTCTTCACTGAGGGAGAGAAGACCGAGATAATCAATTATTTCTTATTCTTCATCCTCCAAAAGAAGTGCCATACCCTAAAGAATGGCTCACTCATAGCCTCAGCAGGAAAATACTTCATGAGCCTTATATCCCTATACACCCTTTGGAGATTATGCCCGAGCTTTGATCTCCCAAAGCGATTCCTCTCATCATGCTTTCCGAAGTTTCCAGCTTCCAGCACTTCATTCAATACAAATTTCCCATACTGCTCATTCGGAGGAACGATAAGACGAGAGGCAGGCATGCCGAACACCTCCTGCATGATATACATGATAGCTCCAGCAAACTTCCACAACCCCAACTCCTTCAATTCCTTCTGTACTCTATCCCTAATCAATGATAAATCATCACTAATCAATACATAGTAGTAATCCAGAAGCTGCCTTAACCCAATCCCCTCATTCATCAGATGCGAGAAGATATGAGTCAACTGGAAGATGAGATTGAATTCCACTGTCGGAATCGCAATTTCCCCTTGCTCTCCCAACATCACCCGATGCGAGAACTGCTCCTCCTTCACCCTCTCATAATATTTCTGAAGCTTTCTGTTATGCCAGATGCACAACAGGAAGCTAGGGCGATAATGCACTTCAACCTCCACACCCTTATACGATGGGAACTCGATGTGGTGATAGCACGCCTTTTCATGAGGCGAGATAGAGCGTACAAAGGAGATAACCCGTTTATCTCCACCTTCCACCCAGATATCAATATCGCCAGGAGTCCGGGAATAAGGATTCGGATACATCAAGGCATTTCCCTGCCCTTTTAGGATACAGGTTCTGAATCCCTTCTTCCGGAACCACTCAGAAACCTGAATGGCAGCATCGTTCAACCGAACATTCGCTTTCTCCAACATTTGGCTTTCCGCCATCCATTGGAGCAGTAACTCCTTCTCCATCCCAACATGTTCAGCAGGTAGTTTCTTGATACCATCAAAGAGGAAACCCACCAGGCATTGCTTTTGGGCGATAGCATACAGCTCCTTCCAATCCACCTCCTTCAAAGAACCAGGTATTTCCTTAGCAGAACCAATGCAGAATCGCAAGAAATCAAAGAAAATCTTTTGTTGTTTCAACATAAAGCTGTACTTTTGCACGCATGAAGCAAGCCATACGCATCATATTATCCTACATAGCAGCTATCATCCTTCTTCCGATAGCCTTACTATGTAAGTTCTTCCGAAGAAAGTAATCCTACTTTTTTCGGAAAGGATCCTTGTATATTCCCAAGAGCTGCTTACCGAAGTAATAGAAGAACTGCATATCATCCACGAAATAACGCTTGAAGAGGCGCTTTGGCTCCTTCATGCAACGATACAGCCACTCCATACCGATTTTCTGCCAAATCTTAGGCGCACGTTTCAATGTTCCAGCTTCAAAGTCAATGGTAGCACCCAGAGCCATGAACACCTTTACTCCAGGCATCTTATCACGATACTTCATAATCCACTTCTCCTGCTTTGGAGCACCCACACCAACAAGCAGAACATTCGCACCACTCTCGTTCACGATGCGAACCAGCTTCTCACATTCATCCTCGTGCTTCTCGAAGCCAAAGGAAGGAGAATGAGCACCTACCACCATCTGGCGACCTACCTTCTCATTGATACGTTCCATAGCCTTGGCTGCAATACCCTCCTTAGCACCAAGCAAGAAGATTTTGCAGTCTGCATCATTCTTATGATACATATAATAAGAGGTGAAGAAGCTGGAACCCGGAATTGCTTCCTTAATTGGAGTCTTCAACAACTTACCGAACAGGTAGAGGATCTTACTGTCACATACCACCCATTCCGACTTCTGATACACGTCATAAAACTCCTTGTCCTTCTGAAGCTTTATCAGATGGTCAAGATTAGGAGTCACAAGAACACCCTCCTTCAGGTTCTCCAAGAGTTCCTGACGAGTAATGTTCTGAATATCTATATTTAATACTTTTACAGTTTCCATTTTACGATTATTGTTTGTAACAAAGATGATATTTACGGCAATCAACTATTGTAAAATTTATCTAAGCTAAGAATTTTTATTTTCTCATTCTGCAAAATATCTTTAAGTCTATCTTTATCAACAAATTCATAAAAATCCTGCAAGTCTATAGGTATATCGTCTTCCAAAAATCTAAAAAATGAATCTAAAGAAAAAACATCATTATCAGAAACTGCTCTTACGAAATTTGAACAAATAGTTTCTGCGCACCTTAAAGGAATATTATTATCTTGTTCTATCAAAGAACAAAGATAGGAACAAAATTGGCTACCAGGAAGAATCAGCAGACCAAATTTAGATTTAATATAATGACTTTCAATCGATTCTGCGAAATTATTATTTGACAGAGTCTTTGCAACAAAGACTTTTCTTATTGCATTCTCGTAATAATAATCATCTAAATCAATTTTATACCAACGCTCACATTTTAAACTCCATCTATATTCTATCTTTCTATTAATATTATCTATATTGATAGCACTTATCTCATATTTATCGGTAAACAAATCATATGTATAATGAGAACTATCAATGACAGATAAAACATTTTTTCCTTGTAAACCATATCTAGAATCCAAGTTGTCTAATATATTCAATGCTGTAACTTGACAATTTGTGAGTTCTTGCGAAAGATGCATTGCAGAATTAAAGGCATAACTATCAATAGTCCAAACTTCATCACCCAACTCTTTTAACGCCAAATGATAATATTTATTATCTTTGTCAACTAAAAAACATTTCATTTCAGCAAGGCAAGAATTAAACAGTTTATAATCCTCAAAAGATTCAATATCTCTGTTAGATAAAGCTAAAAACGAATCAATATATTTATCTGACATTTTTACTGCCCAAGGTAGAGAATATTCTTTCTCTAGAGCAAAAACTTTTTCTGAAATTAAACTAAGATAAAAGTTATAGATGAACTTATTCAATTTATCCAGTTCTAAACTTTCCTCTAACTGATCCCTTGCTACATTTGTATTCGGAGCATTTATACCTGTGCAATTTACTAATGCCAGATACATTCTTGAAACAAAACCTGGCGTTGTTGTAGAAACCATAATACCCTCAATACAGGTACCTAAAGGAAGGAAAATATCAGAATGTCCTCTACCCTCTAATGTAAACAGCGACCATTCACCTAGATATTCATTTTTCTTTTCCACACAACAAATAGTATAGCCGTTATATTTTTTCTGACGCAAGCGGAAAACCTGATCATCAATTTTCAAACCTACACTATTCATATATTGCCTCAATGCATCTTCTTCTGAGTTATAGCCAATTACAGAACTTACTCCATCTTCAATATATTCAACATTACATTGAGGTACTACAATCCATTTTTTTAAGCTATAAAGAACATTTGAAAAATCCACATCTTCATGAACTTTTAAAATAAAAGTAGTACCATGCTTTCCTTCCAAGATTTCATCAGTATCAGCATCATTTCTTAAAATATAATCATTACTTACTTCTGATATACTTAATTTATAAGCCTTTTCATTTCCTTTCCACAATGAGTACATTTCAATTTGATCGCTAATCATAAAACATGTAAGCAATCCTATACCAAAACGGCTAATAGAATGAAAACCCGGATTTTCCTTTTTAAAACTTTCAGACTGATATCTAGAAACGCCGACTTTCACCAAATAATTCAAAATAATATCATCAGTCATACCAGTTCCATTATCTTGAACTTTCAAATATCTATTATTAGAATCCCAAGTTATTTTTACTTTAGGTTCATAAACAGTAGAACCCTCCTTAATGCTGGTATTCATTAAACGACAAGCATCTATAGAATTTTGGGTTAGCTCTCTTAATACTACATTTGGGTTATTATACAATGTATGTCCAACCAATAGTTGCAAAATGTTCTTTTTATCTAATTCAAAACGAACAGGTTGTGCATAAAAGCCTTCAGTAACTATTGCATCTCGGCTTATAGAATCCCATGGGAAACTATACTCATTAGAATTATCCTCTTGTGAAACTCTGCAATATTTAAAAGTTTCGCGTAATTCTTTTTCTGCATAATCCAAATATTCTTTTAGTCTTTGATAAGCAAATTCGTCTTTAAAACTTCCTATAACTTCAATTGTATGTAATGGAATTGACGCATCTATTTTCCCATCTCTGTTTACTTCTTTCTTAGGTCGTATACGAGTAATTGACTTTTGAAAATCCCATTCTGTTTTACTATAGGAATTTTGGGGAGAAATAATCCGCATCGCAACTAAAGGTGTACGTTCTGAATTTATATGAAGGAGATCTGCAGTTCGAAGCAAACTAGCTACATACAACAAATTAGCTTCCGTTTCTTGAGCCATAGAAAAAGGATAATCTACTTTATCACGGAAAAGGCAGAAAACTTCATCCATCTTCTGTTGATGAGACTTACACAACATAGCTAAGGATTTCAAAATATTAGCGTCAAGACTTCCCAACATACCTTTTAGCAATTCAATAGCAGCCTCATATCGGGTCGGACATTCTTCCTCCTTAGCTATAATATTCAACCAGTCATAAATTCTATCTGCATGATGAATACGCACGTAATTTTCATATAATTCATCTTCTGTCATTGTATTGTTATCCATTCCAGAATAAGTTTCCTTGTATTCCAAAAATGCTTCATCCAAATTTCTGTTAGAAACTTCATCTTGCGTCACCAACATTCCATAGTCATGAAAATAAACAGACAAAACCAACATCATCCAATCTGCCGGATGCATTATTTTCTTTGTCTTATCAGGAATTAAATATTCCAATATCTTCAACATACCATCTATATGGGAGATATCATGCTGAGTGTACTCCTTAAAAGAACCATTGTCACGTAAATGACTCAAAATATCAGCTAATTTATCCTTTTTTTTCAACAAATCAATTTCCTTAAAACAATCGTAAGAAGATGCTTCTTGAGCATTTAACTCAATATTTTTTAAACTACTCATAACCGTAACTATTTTCTATGTTTTTTGTATCCAAAGTATTCTCAAAAGGTGCTTTTATTATTATAGAAGAATAATGACTACCCAATTTATTCAACAAAATTTCAACAAATTCACCATGATAAATAGAATAGGTATCAATAGACAGCTGAACATTTTTCCTACCCATAATACCAAAAGCCAAGAAGCCATCCAATAAATATGGATGTAACCAAGCCTTACCCAATAATTCTTCTCTAATACAAGTAATATCACCATCCAGATCATATACCCAGTATTTAATGATATCATTATCTATTTGGCTCCGAATCAAGCCCAATAATTCTTTTGGGTCTTTTGTTTTTATAAAAATTGCCATAATATAAAACAAATTTTAATTTATGCACTTTATTAATTCAAGACGATAGTGTTGTACAATTGTACATCAGAACATACAACAATTAGTGTTTGTTCAGATCAGCAGCACAAAGCAATCGAGAATCCCTACTCCAGGCGGTCCCAGCCCGCACAACCTGGCGCAGACCTTTGATGGTCCGCCAACCTTATAGCGTAGCGGTTCTGAGCACCGGAGGGCGGTTACATCCTCTCGTCCATGAGGGAAGAGAGGCTTGGTGAGAAAGGTGGAGCCTTCTTTAATTGTAAAGAAGGACGGGATGATTTTAGAACGATACAATGGTACCGATTGCACCACTATCGTCCTCTATTTCCCAAACTCTTTAATTCTCTGTTCCTCTTTCAAAGAGCAAACAAGCAATTGTCCGTGCTTCTCGGCTACGATATAGCCATCCAATCCTTGAACTACCACTTTGCTTTCATCGGCTGTATGAACCACACAGTTCTTGCATTCATACAAGCGGATGTCCTTGCCTACCTTGGCATTGCCAGCCTCATCCTGTGGTAGCAAGGTACGGAGACTACCCCAACTGCCTAAGTCGCTCCAGCCGAACTCGGCTGGCAAGGTATAGATTTCCTTCGACTTCTCCATTACGGCATAGTCAATGCTTATCTTCTCGCAGGTTGGGAAGAGTTTGCCTACTACCTCTTTCTCCTCTTCGGTATAGAAAGAAGGGCCATCTCATCCATGATGCTGGCAAGGTTTGGCTGGAAGGTGCGGATTGCCTTGCTGATGGTATCAATGTTCCATACAAAGATTCCGGCATTCCAATAGTAATTGCCAGCGGCAAGGTATTGCTCGGCTGTCTCCAGGTTTGGCTTTTCCTTGAAAGCCTCAACCTTGTAGATTTCATCTACGGATGTTGGCTCTGCTGCAGCGATATAGCCATAACCTGTTTCCGGGCGGCTTGGCTTAATACCGATAGTAACGATGGCGTTCTTATCGGATGTATAGCTCAATGCCTTGCTGAGCACTCGCTGATACTCCGAGGTATTAATGACGAGGGCATCGGATGGTGTCACCACGATGTTGGCATCAGGATGCTTCTTCTGGATCTTCCAGCAGGCATAAGCAATACATGGAGCGGTATTGCGAGCCTCGGGCTCTGCTAATATGTTATCTACTGGCATGTCAGGGATTTGCTCCTTGACTATGCTTATGTATTTCTCGTTTGTCACTACCCACATGTTTTCGACAGGACAGATTGGCTTCAATCTATCTAATGTCAATTGAATGAGGGAACGGCCGACACCCATCACATCAATGAACTGCTTTGGGTAATCGGGGGTTGAGATAGGCCAAAAGCGGCTACCTACGCCGCCATCCATGATTATTACTTGAATATCGTTGTACTTTCTTTACTTAACATTTTCAAATACAATGCTTTCAAATCTCCAAATACTTTCTCTGGTAAGAAGTCCTGAACCACTTTGAAAGCATTATCACCATGTCTTCTGATTGCGTCATGGTTTTCAATATAAAACTTGATAGCATCAGCTATACCCTTTGTATCACCAGGCTTGACCAAGATACCATTTTCACCACTCTTGATAATCTCAGGAATTCCCCCGACAGGAGTAGAAATGATAGGATGACTATACGCCATAGCTTCAAGGATAGCGATAGGCAATCCTTCGTTGTAGGATGGCAAGATATAAACATCCTCCCAATTCAAGCAATCTATCTTCTTTTGGCCAGCAATCCAACCTTCATAGGTTACAAAGGATTCCAAGCCATTCTCACGGATATAAGCCTTGATGTCGCCATCTACCTCATTACCTCCCATACGAAGCAAAAGCTTATCGGCAAAATACTCCTTATTGTTCACAATAGCTTCCAATAAGTCAAAGCCTCCTTTGCGCTTGCTGATTTCCCCCATATACATCAGATGCAACTTACCATCTTCCGTATGTTTTTCTGGAGCTATCTCTGAAGGTGACACGATATTGTTAAGAACATGAATCTTGTCCTTGTCCATTCCGATGGATGAAAAATACTCTTTCCATGATTGCGACAAAACAATTAAGGCATCACACATTTTCAATGTATCTGTAATAGCTTGCTTATCATCAGCTCCATCAAAATACTCCACGAAATCAGCAGCATGCTCATGCAAAATCACCTTCTTGCCACATTTCTTGGCAAGATTAATAAACAATTTGCATCTTTCAAAAGAAGCATTGGCAGCTCCATGAATATGAACTATCTTGATTCGCTTGTCAAACGTCAGCAAGAACCATGTTCTTACCAAAGCTTGCAAAGCATACCAAGATTTCACCACTTTGTTTCCCAACTTCCAAGTAGGTATAAATCGCATATTCTCGATGTACTTGTCATACGATACAAGAACAGCCGTCATACCTCCCTTTGTCTTCTTAGATACACCCAAGAAAAGGACTTTTGAGGATATTTCTTTATTTATATATGACATAAGTTGATTGATTTTAATTTTCTCTGTTTCCATTTATATCAGCTATTTGTTTCCAAATATTCTTTCCATGGTTTCAGTCTTGCTATTTCCGCAGAATCGTCTCCATCTCTTGTCACTCTGATGCGGATGATTTCTATATTCTGTTTTGTATAGACGCAAAATTTCTTGCCCAATTTCAAAATAGGCGCAGGACTTCCGCTTTGGATAATCTCATCAATATTTGTATAAAGGTGATATTTTGAACCTTCTAACAATTCCATTCCGTTGAATTTTTCATCCTCAAAACTTAGGTTACGTTTACTAAGCAACAAAGTATATCCCGAAGCAAACAAGAAAAGCACATTACCAATAACTCCACCTGTAGCCAATATACCATACTTTACATACAAAGCATCCATATGACTATTGATAATCAGAAATACAGCCAAGAATTTCAAGATGTCTATACTATAATCTCTTTTTCTCATATAACATTTACACTCTGATCCACCTATTACTTTCCAAGTCGAATTTCTTAATGACTTTAGCAGGATTACCTGCGACCATACAATAGTCGGGTATATCTTTGGTTATAACACTCATAGCCCCTACTACAACATGATTTCCAATTGATACAGGGCCAAAGCATTTAACCCCTAACCCAAAATCTACATGGTGCCCAACTTTTATGATAGGGTCATTATCTGCGCCTTTATTGCCAAAAACAACCCCAGCTCGCAAGGTACAATAGTCTCCTATGCTCGCATTTTTTTTCACCCATAGCATATCCCCCAAATGATAAACAATCAATCCTTTACCACATGTGTTTGGGTAAATCGTAATGTGAGTTTTTAAGCTATAATACTTATATAAATACCACCAAAACAGAAATAACAAGGATTTTCTTTTGCCCGTATTCATATAGTATTCCACATGTCTGAGAGCAACGATATAATGCCAAATATACCATTTTTCGTTATGCAGAATCCAATCCTTCAAGGATGAAGTACCCAAACGTCCATCAGCTTGCAAGTACTCCTTTATCTTTTTTTTGCTATTTATCATAACAGCAACATTTATTTAAAATGATTAAACTAAAGTTTATTTACATGCAAAGAGTCTATACCAACAATCCAATATGCTATAGAAAAGGAAACCTAGCTTATGTTTTATGCGCTCTGCATAAACTATGTCTTTGAACAAACTTTGTGGAACATATTTTTTTAATTGCTCATCAGTTTCTATATAAATTTTCTTACTTTTATTTAATATCGCCTCTTTCATCATATTTCTTCTGAGACTAGACTGTGCTCTTGCAATATCGTCAGAAGATATAAATATTTGATTATCAGCAGCATACTCTAGAATCTGATTAAAAGCAATCAAGCCATCAGGACGCACAAAATCTATCTTCTTGCGAGTTACACTTTGTTGATTCACAGTATAGCCATAAAGATTCTCATTCACATAACTAAAAGCAGAAGCACTTACCACAAGCTTAAACAATACCAACCAATCCTCACCTGTTCTAATACTGGCATCAAACGTAATATGATTATCCTCTATTAAAGAACGCTTATAGATTCCCCCCCACACACCCAAAACAGTTCTGCGAGACACTAGTAATCGAAGATAGTCCTTTCTATTGTGTGAAAAATTTATTTCAAAAGGCTGAACATTACCAAAGCAAACCTCATTTAAACCAAAGCGAAGGACATCATATTCCCAAAATTTGTTTTTAGCTAAAACAATTAGTGAATCAGAGCGCAAGACATCATCACCATCAACATACATAATCCAGTCACCATGACTTTTATTTAGCCCATAGTTTCTTGCACAACTTACACCTTGATTAGTCGTGTGAAAAACAAATAGATTGCCATATTTTTGAGCATAGTTATCACATATCTGAGGAGAGTTATCTGTGCTACCATCATCAACAACAACGATTTCCACCTCTAACTCATTTACTGCCTGCAAATTAATCAGGCTATCTAAACAAGCCTTTAAGTATTGAGCACAATTAAAAACTGGAACTATAATTGATATTTTCTTTTTCATCATACAAACCGAGATAAAATTTTAATTCGAATTATGTTTTTTTTACTTAATGCACATTCCTTCGGAACTGATTTAATAGCTTCTAAAACTATCATTCGTCCTATAAGATTACAGAAAGGCAAAAGTTTTTTCAAAATTTCGATATAATTTGAAATATAATATTTTCCACTTCTAAGCATATATGTAATCGCTAATCGATAGATAAGAGATCTCTGAGCAGCCTGACAATCGTCATCAATAGAATTTACAAAATCAGAAAGGGATTTTATCCATGATTGAATGTTGTGTTCATTTGGAGCTTGAGTTATACTTCCAGGTCGAATGTTATATAAATAAGTATCCTTTTTACATATAGCATAAGCTGTAACATATTTTGAAGCGAAGAAAGTCCAATAATCATCCTCATGCAATAAACCTTCCTTAAAAAACAAGTTATTATCAATAAACCATCTACGTTTTATTAACTTGTTCCAAGCTGTTGCAGGATAATAAGTCCAAAGCATTCTCCATTTAATCAATTTATGATTTTCTGAATACAAAGGTAATCTATGATTATTTTCCATACTCAGATAATGAAACTCTTCTGTAGCATTTGTGATGGCTCCAGCCTGAACTATATCAGCTTTGGGATATAAATTAGCTGTTTTCACTAAATCTTCTAAGCAATTAGGAGTAATGCTATCATCACTATCTAAAAAATATAGATAGTCCCCAGACGCATACTTTACTCCAGTATTTCTTGCTGCAGAAAGTCCTCCATTTACAGAATGTTCATATATTTTAAAATTAATATTGCCATCATAATTTTCAATTAAATTTTTAGCAATTTCTATACTCTGATCTTTTGTGCAATCATTAATTAAAATACATTCAATATCATTTGTATAACTCTGTTTCATCACAGAGTTCAAACAATCCGAAATATACTTTTCCACACCATAAATCGGAATTATTACTGAAACTTTCATAATTTTATACTTTTAATATTTTAGCTTCTTTAGATTTATCCATCATCATATTGATGATAAATGTAAAAATAGGAACCATGGCAGGGTTTACCCCTGGTATTGATGATAAAGAAAACATTATAAATGTTGCTAATACAAAAAACGCAGCACTTTTATTGTTTCTTTTCCAAGAATATATCATTGGAGAAATAAACAATAATGCATAAGCAACAATTCCAACACATCCCTGATCAGCCATAACACCAAACCAAAGAGATTCTGCGCCATACAAATCAGAATCCAAATTCATTAAAACTACATCATTATAAAGAAATCCAATACCATTTCCCCAAATAGGAGAGCGCATTAAATAGCTCCACGATATAAGCAATTGAGTTAATCGCATATCAGAATTACTTCCATTCACTGTTTCCGTATTAGAGATTGAATCAATTATCTGTTGTAAATAATCACCAGCAAACAATGATAATACAGGCAACATCATGCAGAGAATAAAAATTTGTTTTCCTTTAATATGCGACAACCACATCAAACTACTTACAAAGACCGCAATAATACAACTACGTGCACCAGTTAAGAACACACTTAATGCGCACAAAAAGATAATCAAGACATTACGGCGATTCTGGTGGATAAACTTTGTTTTATATGCAACAAGTAAAAGAGCATAAATAAACAACATAACTCCTCCCAATGTTGTATGCATTGAAAAAATGGCCTGTGCTCTTTTAAAGCCAAATCTTATTTCTGTAATAAAAGATGATTCTATGTAATATCCACTATCTACCAAAAGCTTTAACAAAGGATTAGTCTTTGTCATTGTTTCATATAGCACATACAGAGAAACCAGTAAGCTAAAACATAAAGATATTCTTAATAGACTTGTCAATGTTTGATGTGGATACTTCTTTAACAAGAACCAAATACAATAAGCATATATAGCCGACTGGCAGATATTAAATACCAATGTCGGCGTATGACGATATTGATGGGCCACACCAAAATTAGTCAAGGTTAATGAAAATATAAAAACTAAAAACATGTATCTAAATGGGAACTTTTTTATTAAACCAGCAGCATTTTTATATTTTATAAAAAATACCATAGATACAAATACAGAAAAAATGCTATAGGGGCTGATACTTCCTAACATAAACGATCCCAACAAGACATATGTAATCAAAATGAGAGGGAAACATGTCGGCATCTTACAATATGCCAAATAGCCCAAATACAAAAACAATAAAATGATTAAAAAATTCATTGTAAAAAACTATTTCTAATAAATTATCCTAGCATAGCCAATAATTTACATAATAAATTCTTAGATACCAAAGAATCAATCTTTCGGCAGAATAGTTTATGGGAATTGATAACCTTATCATAGTCTTCATCTGTCAAAACTTTAGGTGGACAATGTACAGACCAATCTGTATAACGAAGATTATCATTGACTACTTGATTTTTAAACGGTGAATTTAAAAAGATGGTTTGAAAAAATACTTCTTCTCCACAGGTACTATTAGTCAATCTACACAACAAATCATTTGATATGACCGAGTTTAACACCCAATTTATTGCCCCCCCCAGGAATAGAACAATACACCAAGCCACCGTACATTCTATAAGAAGGAAGCGGACGACCTTTAGTAAATAAGCGTTGACACCAATAATATAAAATATCAAGAAGTTTAAACTTTCTTTGACGTAAATCATATTTTGAAGCCAATGACTTATATTTTACAAAATCTAAGCCGCCATGCCACCATCCCTTTCTAGGTAAAGAGAAATAGCTCACATAGATTTTCTCTTTTTGAAGTAATTCTTCAAACTTATCAAAATTGCAAGCATAAAAATCTTGCCCAGTTATTAGATGGTAGAAATCATATTTATCACCACTTGCATAAGCTTTTTCTATTAAGAGCAAAAAAGCTTTCAAATGTTCTACAGCTCCCCAATTGATTTTAAATTCACTAAAGACCTTTGCCCTTTTTGATATATCTCCAACTCTAATTGGAGATTTTCTATCAATATGAACATAAAAATCGAAATTATCAGGTGCCATATTAATTATTCGATTTATCTGATTTATATCTTTATAAACTGTCATTAATATACAATGTCTCATACTAAAAATTTATCAGTTTTAAATTTTGCTCATAAACCGTAAGCAATATACGCAGAAAATTTTATCTTTCAATGTAAATAAGATAAAGACATACCCCATAATGATGACCACAAAATAAGATAATATATTGATAATATTACTATCAAAATGTATCAACAAAGAAGACAACGCTCCCACTACAAATGCAATGATTACATAAACAGAAACATCCTTAAGTTGCTTAACATAACTATATGGAAGGAGTTTACGAGTAGCCCAGACGTTTATTAACGTTCCAGTAATATTTATGAAAACGTTCGCTATAGCCAAGCCAACCACTCCGTATTGAAAACCTATAAAGAGGTAAACACAATATACTATCTTCTTCGGAAATTCAAGTTTTAATACCATCCCTGTCCTTCCTAGTGCTTGCATCAAACTAAGGCTCATCTGACCAACTGGTCCAAACATGATGCCAACGATGAGTATTTTAAAGAGTAAAGAACAGTAAAGCCATTTCTCTGTCCACAACAAGACAATAATATCATCTGAGGCAAAGCTTAAGAATGCAGTTAATGGAGCTATCAACATCACAAGCAATCGCATGATTTCACGGAATTTTTCAGTTAGCACCATTTCGTCATCTTGATACTTTGCAAGTACAGGAAGAGCGACTCTCTGTACTATTCCTGATGTTACACCATCAACATTGGTACATAATCCGTTTGCTTTAGAGAAATAGCCAAGCTCTTTCTTGCCTATAAACTTACCAATGACTATGGAATAAACTTGACTAAAAAATGTACCAATCAAATTTGCTCCCAACAATTTACTTCCAAAGCTCCACAACTTTGCCAATGATTGCTTGTCAAACTTCTCCTTAGGTATCCATTTTGCAAATATCCAAAGCAATACAACACGAATCAACGAAGCCAATACTGTCTGCAACGCTAAGGCATAAACACCCATTCCCCGATATGCCATAACAATAGCAATAATACCAGCAGGAAGTTGAGCCGACAAATTGATAATCGTCTGAAGACGAATATTTAGTTTCGCAGTCAATATTGCAGTCTGGACAATACATAATGAATTCAAGATGACATTTATCCCAACTATCTTAAGCAAAGGTATCAACAGAGGCTCCTTAAACCAGGTTGCAATACCTGGTGTGAACAACCATAGCAACGCATAACAAACCACCCCTATTACCACATTAAAATAAAATGCTGTAGAAAGATCTTTCTCTGTACGATGCTGATTTTGAATCAATGCATTCGCAAAGCCTGCTTCGATAAACACATTTGATACTGCAATAAAAATAGCAGTCAATCCTACGACTCCATAATCATAAGGAGTCAACAATCGCGCCAAGACAATGCCAATGACAAAACTTACAGCTTGACTGGATAGTTTCTCGAAGAAGCTCCAAATAGCTGCACTTACTCCTGTGTATGATGCCATAACATTTTATTCATTTCGTTAAAAACAGCTTGACAAGCTGTACCTTTTTCTTTAATACCCAAAAGGTTCCAATATTTGTCAACAGCCGCAGTGTATTTACTTTTATCAAAAGTTCGGATATTGCATAACAACTTCTCTTCTGTTTCTGCAAACATAAAAGGCATTTGATCTGGGGTTAAATAAAGACCTCTATCATACGATTCGTAATCTGGTGCATACAAGAAACAAGGTTTTCTTTGTACAGCAAATTCTGTAGAAACTGATGAAAAATCTGTAATAAGGATATCTGCAGCACAAAGCAAATCTTGCATATCATCATATTGAGTTACATTAATGACATAACGTGACAAGTGCTTAGCAAAGATGTCTGGTAGAGGAAAGTTTGCTACATTCGGATGAAATCTTAAAAGTAACTTCCACTCACCACCAAACTTTTCTTCAAAAGTTTTTATGAGTATTTCAGAATCAAAGCCATAATTATCGATTTCTGTAAGAGAACGAAATGTTGGAGCATACATCACTAGCTTGGTATGTTCACCTATATGATACTTCTCCAAAACACGCTTTTTCAAAGTATCATATATTTTCTGATTTAAAAAATCATCATATCTAGGTGTTCCTGCTTCAAGAATTTCACCAGTGGTGTACCAGGTAGAACGACGTATCCATTTTGAGAAATATGTACTTCCGCTCAACATTAAATCAGTTTGATGACAATCCTTGATAGCACAGTCTATGTAAACTTTGTTCAATACTGCAATACTGTCTTTTTCTGACTTTTTGGGTCCTGTTCCATGCCAAGTTTGGATATATAACTGTCCCTTACGTTTATTGAACGAACTCATTCTGATATTTGCGACCAACATCTTGCAAGTTGCCAGCATATATATATGCTTTAGAGAAAACGTACGGATAAACTTTATACCACTATATTGATTTCTATAAAGGTTTGGATGGTTTACTACAGCAATTAACTGTAACTTGCCATCATCGTTGTGCTCTGCTACATAAGTAGCAATAGCCTTCGGATTGCAGTTAAAATGAGCTCCATTCCAACTTATAAAACAAACCTTATTTGAAGAAACAGGAAACATCTTACAGCATATTGGATAAAGAACATCCCATCTTCTATGCTCCCATCTCCACTTTATTCCGTGAAGAATCCTATGTAAAGTTATTTTTCTATATTGCATTATAATGTTATTTTTCGAGGAAATGTTTAAGTATATTATTCTCTTCTGATTCTAATAACTTTTTATCAAACTTATAACTCAACTTATGTATAAAACAAGAATCCTTTATGAATTGATAATACTCTGGTGTATATTTACGAGAAAAGCTAAAGAGAAGAACATGAGGATTCATATTACAAACATACGGCATATTTTGCCAAAGTTCCTTACATTGCTTATCCTCTTCAACCAAAGCAGATAAAGCAAAATGGAACATATAGTAATTAATAATATAGTTCTTTCTTTGCCAATAATTAAACATCCAGTTCTTCATTCCACGCAATATTGGAGATTCCTTTTTGCTATGAATAAACCAGCTAGAACACTTTATCGGAGAAGCCCAATCAGGAAAAAGATGGCGCTGAAACATAAAATACTCACTCTTATCAATTACTTCTGGAAATGAAGATGTCAAGAGACAAGTTGCATCAAGCCAATATCCACCATATTGAAGTAAAAGACATGTACGCAGCATGTCAGAATAATTAGCCTCAGGGATAATACCATCAGCATGTTTTTTTTCTATGAAAGCAGGCATTTTAACATATTGATCCAAATTGGTCTCGTCTAATAAGATAAGTGGATGTCCGTCAGCATTAGCTTTAACGCTAGCTAAGCACCGTTTCACCAATTCTGGTGCATTCTCCCATCCTTGTTTCCAATACATAAAGATAGACTGGTTCTCTATTATATTATGTGTGTGAGTAACAGATTCACACTCTATAGGCATATATGCCCACTTCAAATGTCTTTTTACCCACTTATAAAAGAACCACTGTTGCTTAGTAAGATTTAACTCCCCAAAATATAAAAAATCAGGAAGCCATCTAAAAATCAATTGTACAATATTCATAGTCACTATTTTTGGAAAGGCAGGCTACATGCAAAGAGCAGAAAAGTAGCTTATAAAAATGTGCCCCCATGCACTTCGCCTGCCAATAGTTTTTATCTTAGCTCTTCAGAATTTCAATTGTTCTGCTCACAGCATCACTCATTTCGTAAATAGGTTCAAAACCTATCGACTTAATTCGTGCATTATCGAGAATAGCTTTAGTTGCAATACTATAGCCCTTTTTCTCCGTTTCAGAAGGTAAATCAAAAACAACCTCTTTGCCAACAGTCTCTGCACAAAATCTTGCAAAATCTCTTAAATGAACATTTGTTTTCTCACTGCTTACATTGTAGGGTACGCCTATCTCTCCATGCAACAGCACAGTTAGCATACCTCGTACTGCGTCTGCGACATAAGTATAGGAAAAATACTGATTGCCTTCACTCTTCAAGACAATATCTTCTTTATTTATTGCCTTGATAATAAATTGAGAAGATGCTTTAGTATCAGACATTAGCATTGTAGGTCCGAAGATACGGCACAATCTAACGATTTTCACATTCACATTTCGTTCAGCTTTATAAGATTGGCATAAAGCTTCACATGAACGTTTGGATTCCGTATAACATGCTCTTGAGTTAGACAGATTCAATAAGCCATTGCCATCTTCCACAAAAGAATTTCCATCTTGCGAATTGCCATAGATCTCTACACTTGAAGGATAGACTACTGTTGCATCGCAAGAAGCTGCCAATTCCAAAGCATTTCGAGCACCCTCAATATTTATCAGCATCGTCTCTACTGGAAATTGTGAGTAAGCCAATGGATGAGTATTGCTTGCCAAAGGAATGATATAATCAACCGTTAGATCTTTAGGAAAGGACGTTTGCACATCCTGCTCTAAAAATATAAAGTTAGGATTGTTATAATATTCACCTAATCGGGTTTTAGCTTTTTCTCTACTGCGTCCAACAGCATATACTTTAGCATCTTTTATGTTCATCAATGCATCAATGAGCAGTACACCCACCATGCCTGTTGCTCCAGTTATCAAGAATGACTTACCTTTAATTTTTTCAATTTCAATCGCAGATAAAATATTTTGAATGTCCTCTTGATAAAGGATATGTTTTTTGATTTTTTCCATTGCACTTATAATATTATTTTAGCCAAGGGGCTTTAGACACATGGCGTAATGCCTTAAACAACTCAATATCTTCCACGTTAGTCAACTTAAGTCCATTCTTTTCAGAACCTAATACTAAGTGTTGATCATTTATTCCTATTTGTCCAATCATTTGACACATTGCTGCAGTTTTGCTTCCTCCCAATCCTTGGCGAAGAGCATCTTCTTGTGCTGCTAAAATTGAGCCCAAATGATAGGTATGAGGAGTTTGAGTTCTACACAATCTCTCACGAGGAGTATCAATATAGCTAAGCGTCTCATCATCTGCATGATACTCCATAATCACCTCCTTACAAAGAAGGCCTGTAACGGCATACCCATACTTCTGGCATACCTTTATGTTATTAGAGATTATATCATCTGAAACTAGAGGACGTACACCATCATGAATTATAACGATTTCGTCATCTCCAACCCCCTTTTCTCTGAGACCAAGCAAACCATTGCGTATAGACTGAAAGCCGCTATCACCTCCAGGAAATATCCACTTTAATTTTGTAATACCATATTGGCTAGCATAAGCCTTCAGTACCATTTCCCATCCTTCAAGACAAACCACTGCTATAGCATCAATTTGTGGATGATTTTGAAATGCCTGCATAGTATATATGATTACTGGACAGTCATCTATATTCATGAACTGTTTTGGTATGTCCTGCCCCATTCTAGTACCAGAACCGGCAGCTGTTAATAGTGCAATATTCATATATTATTTTAAATTAATGTAAATCACTAAATACAATGTCCCTAACTTTTCCAAGCAGTTACACTTATAAATCCTCATTGATATCGAACGGACTATCAAAGTCCTTCAGCATCACATGTTTCGTATCTTTCTCTGAGAGATTTGCATGATCGGTTGGGATTTTCCAATCAATACCGAGGGTATCATCGAGGATACTGATTCCACCATCAGCCTCTGGATGATAGAAGTTATCGCACTTATATTGGAAGACGGCTGTTTCTGAGAGTACTGCGAAGCCATGAGCAAACCCCTTAGGGATAAAGAACTGGCGATGATTGTCTTCTGTCAGCTCTACTGCCACATGCTTGCCATAGGTTGGGGATCCTTTACGAATATCTACTGCTACATCAAGCACTCTACCTTTTACGCAGCGTACCAACTTGCTTTGTGTGTAAGGTGGGCGCTGGAAATGCAAGCCACGCATTACACCATAGCTGCTCATTGACTCATTGTCCTGGCAGAAGTGAACACTGTGTCCCAGAATTGGGGCAACCTTCTCTTCAAACTCTCGCTCGCTGAAGCTCTCGAAGAAGTAGCCGCGAGAGTCGCGGAAGAGGCGTGGCTCAAAAATGAGAACGCCTTCTATTTCTGTTTTGATTATATTCATCGTTTTATATTTTAAGAAAGGCAGGCTCCATACCAAGAGCCGAAAAGTAGCTTATAAAATAAGCCCCAGGCATTTCACCTGCCATAATTATTTTCTGCTTAAAATTCCAAATTCTTTTTTAATGTTTGATCTTTCTCTTCTAGAATTGAAAGGAGATACTTGCCATAGTCATTCTTCAACATAGGCTGAGCATTCTCTCTCAATTGCTCAGCAGAAATCCAACCTTGGCGGTATGCGATACCTTCCAAGCAAGCCACCTTCAAGCCCTGTCGCTTCTCCAGGACTTCAATAAAGGTGGATGCTTCAGAAAGGGAATCATGGGTTCCGGTATCGAGCCAGGCAAATCCTCTTGCCATGGTCTGTACTTTCAACTGCTTATCCTTCAGGAACTCCTGGTTTACGGTGGTGATTTCCAACTCACCACGAGCAGAAGGCTTGATATGCTTAGCTACATCTACCACCTTGTTAGGATAGAAGTATAAGCCTACCACAGCATAGCTGCTCTTTGGATGCTGAAACTTCTCTTCAATGCTCAGGCAATTGCCTTGCTCATCAAACTCAGCAACTCCATATCGCTCAGGATCGCTGACACGATAACCGAAGACGGTAGCCTTGTTATTCTGTTCAGCATCTACAACTGCCTGATGCAGCATCTGATTTAATCCTGCACCATAGAAGATATTATCGCCTAATACGAGGCAAGCAGAATCATTACCAATGAATTTCTCTCCAATAATGAAGGCTTGGGCTAAGCCATCTGGTGATGGCTGCTCAGCATACTCGAACTTGACTCCAAACTGGCTTCCATCGCCTAATAGGCGCTTGAAGCCAAGCAAGTCAAATGGTGTTGAAATAATGAGTATCTCACGGATACCTGCCAACATCAATACTGATATTGGGTAGTATATCATCGGCTTATCAAAGATTGGTATCAGCTGCTTGCTGATACCCTTTGTGATAGGGTACAAGCGTGTACCGCTACCACCTGCTAATACTATTCCTTTCATAATAATATGGTGTTTATTTTTCGAATCACCCCGTCCCTCTTTAGCCAAAGAGGGCTCCACTTTTCTCACCAAGCCTCTCTTCCCTCAGGGACGAGAGGATGTAACTGGCTACGCTATAGCCTCCGCCAGAGTTTTGGTAACACCAGCGGAGTCTTTACCCGCAAGGGGCTGGTGTTGGGTGTTTGACGCAACATAATTGCGAGTGTTTATCGGCTGGCGCATCATAGTAATCTACCACTATCACGTAATCGTTTCTTCATTCCTTGCAATGCACATTCTGCCCAAAGCTTATAGTCTTTCTTCATCGCTTCCTTCTCCTCTTCAGAGAAATCAGAATGCTCGATTTGAAACTCTACATACTTCTCAGCTGAATGCTTTGCATTATCAAGTTCTGCCTCTGAAACCTTTGCAGTTGTCATCCGCTCACCTATAATGGCACAGATATACCCCTCAACAAAGGCTGTAATGTAATCTTGGTTATTTCGATGTATCATAATAAACAAAATAGAATTAGTTCTTAGATTGCTTAATCATATTTGTCACGGCCATATTCAAATCTTGATGCAAATCTTTTTCATTCCACTTCTGCCAAAACTTTACCGTTTGACTCGATGGTACAATGGTTGGATGGTCGATTTTTATCCTTGAAGGAAGCAAAATGGCATCTCCAACCACGATGGCTTCGGCTATATCCAAAAGTGATAAGTTGTCGGCAATATTTCCCAAATTGTCAGGCAACAAACGTTTAATGACATTCTGGTCTTCAACATTTGTAAGACGCAAGCTTATGAAATTATTGCATTGACTCAAAACCGTTCTGTTCACTTCAGATGGTCGTTGACTGATAATAACCAAGCCAACACCATATTTTCTGCCTTCTTTGGCAATTCGTTCAAAACTCTTCAAGCCAATCTCAGCAACAGAGTCTCTTGATTCCATCTGTTGCACATATAAATGTGCCTCATCACATAATAAAGCAATGGGATGGCGCAGATTACTGTCACTCCATTGTTGAACAGTAAATACAAGACGAGCGACCAAACCTATAACCAAAGGAAGTACATCTGATGGAACTTCGGAAAAATCAATAACTTTTATTCTGTTTTTAGTTGTATCATCTTTTCCCATCAATGTCGTGCAGAAGTTGTTCAGCCAATCCAATGATAGCTCTTCTGCTGACATGTGGAACATAAATCCCATACGTTTATCATCCAGTTTATTCTGAAGACGCTGATTGAAGCGAGTGAGCTTTCCATTGAATGGACCAGCTTTATCAGAACCCGCCTTTGCTCCAGGCACCCTTTCTTCATCCAATTTTGTGAGATTTTGAAGAACGACATCCAATTTATACGGGATAGGACTATCCAGAGTTATCTTTCCCTTTAAAGACGTTTCTTTCACTGTCTCTTCTTTTTGAGAAAGTATCTCTTTAGACAAAAGCATAGCCTGATTGGGCGCATTCTGGTCACTACGATCTAACAGTAATGCTTGCATTTCTTCATAAGTGAGCAGCCAATAAGGAATCATCAAAATACCTTTGCTCAATTTATCAGACTCATCAAGATCTGAAGGCGTTGCGATTTTGTAATGAGCAATGCCTTCCTTCTTGAAGGAATCTGTAGAATATTCTCCATGTATATCAAATAGAACAGCATTTGCATTTGGTAAATCTGCCATCTGCTCAACAATACGTGCTACACAATACGATTTTCCACTACCAGTAGAACCTACGATAGCCGCATGACGCTGAAACAATCTATCTCCATCCAAATAGGCACTGGACTTTTCATCCATCGTATAAAGACCTATTTTTAAAGGATTTACCACACTTGCAGCATCAGTAGAAATACATTGCATCAAAGCCGTAAGCCTATCTCCTTCTATTTTATAACAAGAAGCATCAATAGAAGGAACTGCACTGACATTTCTACGGAAAAGATTGAATTTTATACCTTCATGGTCTATGAATTCTCCGATGAAAACAATTTTGATAACATTAAGCGACATTTGTTCAAGAGCTTCGCTTTCTTCATCTTCCTCAGTCGTATCTATAGAAGCTGACTTACGAAATATCTTCATAATCATTGCTATAATATGTCGCCCTGGACGAGGACTTTTTATAGCTAACAATTGATTGATTTGCAACTGAGAAAGCACTGAGTCATCTGTTACAACTACTGTTGCTGTTCCTGTATCAACAGCGTTCACTTGCCCTATACTCTCTTTTACGCCATATTTTAATAAAGATTCATTTGCCATAATCATCAACTATTTTATAATGGTACAAAACTCTTTTAAACGCCAATATTCCTTATCGGGTATTGACAATTTATCATCTTTGGTCTCTATAATGCACCCATTTGCGTCATTACTATATATCGCAATAAAATTGTGTTTGGCATCCATCACATTTTTACGAATAGAGTCAACAATCTCTTTTGTTACAATAATTATTGGAAGACCATTTTTTGAAGCCTTATTCAACAAGACAGGCTGGACATGCTCATCGTTAAAGCCATAACCTATACAAAGAAAACCTTTGGCTTTTGTGAAACACTCATCTACCTTGCTTAACAATTCTCGATGAGGCGGTTGCTGCGTTTTTTCATATTTGTTATTGCCAGGAGTAATAATGCAAGGGGTATATCCTGCAGGAATCTCTAACATATTCGGAAAACAATAAGTAACATTGTCCTTCTTAAACCAATCCAAAGAACCATGTACTTTCCAAATATTCACCTTTCCGGTATAAGATTCTTTTAGCCGTGTTGGACATCCATCCAAATTTACTTTTAATTGCCCCAAATAGTTGGAGGCAAAACCAGTGTTAAGATAGGCTTCACTCTGAGAAACTGCATATTCTGCAATTTTATCATAATTGGTTGAAACTACATTCAACTCTACGCCTTCTCGATTATAGATAAGGTAATCAAAAAGTTCTTTCAAATCAATAGACTCACCAGATATTGCTTGCTTATAGACCTCAATATCTTGCTTCACTATCATTTTCCAAACATTAATGACAATATCTTTCTCTACTTCTTCAGTAACCTTTGCTTCCAACAATGCATCTTCCAAGCCTTTCCCCCCTTCTAATAATGAGAGAAAGCGATTTACGCATTCTTTAGACGATTCAGAGACATAACTCTTCGAACTAAAATAATCTTTCAACATAGTGGCAAGACTCCACATTGAAGCAATTCCATACGAAATCGAAGCTCCGCTACCCAATACTATCACTGGAGGTGTTGGGGCTGAAACAATATCTTGGATTTGTCTGAATATATTATCAATAGTCATTATCTATACTTTTTAGATTACACCCACATATTCTCCACAGGGCATATAGGTTTGAGCCTATCCACCGTGAGTTGGATGAGTGAGCGTCCCACTCCCATCACGTCAATGAACTGCTTTGGGAAGTCGGGGTTAGACATGGACCAAAAGCGGCTACCTATGCCACCTGCCATGATGATTATTTGTATATCAGTACAATGCATTAAAAACAGACTTTTGTAATCAATAGTTCCATCATCGTCTTATGTAGTTTGGATATCTTCAATAGCTGTTACTATTTGATCCAAGAACGCAAACGTGTCATCAACATCACTTCTGTCGATTGGTGTTTTATCCATAGATACAAGATCATGAATGTCTGCTTCGTGTGCAATTTTATTCCGGCGTTGAATAATAAGTCCTAATTTTAAAGTCACGTCTTGTGATGGCATACCTAATTTTACACCAACTTTATGCCATACTTTTTTTAGATTTATCAAAGTCATAGCATACTCAACACTTTTTGGCGATTGATAGCTATCTTTAGACAACAACTTTTTAACTGAGGCATTATAAATACTTTCTCGAATAGTTGGATCCGTTGAGTTTAATAGCTGTTTTACAGCAGACATTGGCAAGCAAAATTCATTATATGCACGACAATCAGGCTTGCTTCCAGAAAACATATTGGTCATACCTTGAAGCACAACATCATGCACATAACAATCAAATGCACTTACTATCAGTACATATTCTGCACGCAAAATGTCACTAAGATCCATTGCTTGAACGATTTTTGATAATTGCTCATGCAGCCAATGCATTTTCTTGACATTTTGCAAGTTTAGATTCCAAGTGTTTTTAGGATTCCTCATCGTTTGTCATCAATAATATTTTGTCAGCAATCATATCAAAAAGGGCTTTAAACCATCCTAATGTTCTTTTTTGTCCTTCTTGCATTCCCCTGTTACTTAGCTCAAATATTGGAATAGACCGGTCATTGGACATAGCTATAAGCTTGTTAAAATTTGAAATTTCAGCTATGCAGTATTTCTGCAAATCACGATGCTGACTTCTCAGGTTTGCATTTAATTGTTGTGCAGCAATATATTTGTCATCATCCAACAGCATCCCTTCATTCTTTAAGTTTGGAACAAGTTCTTGATTTATTACATCTGATATTCTGTCCATCAATTCCGCAAAAGCTTTTGTCGGTTTGCCCTTTGATAAATTATAGTCATTTATTGTATATCCCAAAAACTTAGGGGTATTCATAGGAAGAGGGTACTCTGCATCTTTAAATAAATTTCGTGCATTTTTAGCCCATTTTTCCCAATTTGGCAAAATTCGAGAAAGAGATTTTATCGCCATATATGAAAATATATCTGGTGATGTCGGTACAAAGAAATAATCTGATGTCATCAATAAGTCTTGATTTATAGAACTTAAACTTGGATTCATATCGATAATCACATATTCGAAATTGTATCGACCTGCTACTTTCTCAAATAAATAATTAAATGAGCCTGGCAAATTTTCCAATGCTCCTACAGAATCAGTAAGTTGAAAAGAAAGACCTAATTGTACCTCACACTCTGATAAATCCAAATTACCTGGTAATAAATATAAATTACGATTATTGGGTATCTGGATACAATCAATTGCTTCTATCAAACGTGGCTTAGACTTGAAAGCAGGTTCAAGAGCATCCTTTATATTGTTCTTATTCTCAGAAGAATAAAACTCGTCAAACTTTTGATTACCCAATGAATATAAACTCAAATTACATTGGCTATCAGCATCTACCAAGAGAACCTTTTTACCCTTTTGGGCAAGTTTCCAACCTACATTAAATGCTGTTGTGGTTTTACTCACACCACCTTTGTGATTAAATATTGCTATCTTTTTCATTGCTGTTACTAATTTCAATCATAATTAAAACTATTCACTATTTTTCTCTATTATAGAAAAACTGATAATAATTCATGCCAGCTGCTTCGTCAAAGCCTTGGACGATTTTGTCATGTCCTCCCAAGATATTTATCTCAAAATTGGAGTCAAGATATAAAGTCGTTTTTGGTAGTGAACTTTTCTTTTTTACCAATGGCATTTCTATATGAATGTCAATATCCTGCATTTGACAAGGATTTTCTTTCGATGACAAATAGCTTTCAAATTGCTTATCCAAACCGCCTTCACCGAAAATTTCTTTTGAAAAATCATGGACTGACACGGTTTCAGCCTGCCCCAATGCCTTTCTTACCTTAGATATAAGATTGGCTTTTCCTACCTTTGATTCATCAGAGTAATTGTCCGCAATGAAAGCCTTGCAAGAGTTTAGAAAATTCTTGGTTTGTGAGTATGATGTTGCATCTGTCATAACGTGGAGAAAATCGTCTTTCCAATACTTAGACTGAATGCCTTTTGACTTTTTATCTACAGAGAAAACAACATAGCCATTTTCTTCATTGACATTGAAAATCAAGCAGCCTTTCTCTACCTTAGAGAAACTTATGACCTCTGACTTTTTTATCTCATAGCCATGTTCTGTATGGAAATATTGATAAGCAGGTTGCTTGTTTTCAGTCTTTAGCATGGCTATTGCATCCGTCTTCTTGCCATCAATTTCACAATCTGACAGATAAACAATGTTCAACTCTCCAGACTTTGTCATCGGGTGGGATGTTTTCTCATAGAGAATTTTCGCGATAAACTCTGATTGCTCTTGAAATCTTGAGGCATCTTCAAATATAGTTTTGACAAATGTATATATTGGATTTAATGCCAATGTACTTTCAAAGTAGAAGTGACATGGCTCTTTGGTGTCAAAAGACTTAACCAACATTGATGTTATATCAGAAGATATATCCGTATAGTCAAGTTCTTTCTCAGAGAATGAGACACCTTCATCTCTGCTTTTGTTGCCAACATAATGAACTATCATGTGGCTTATGTTGCCTATTTTAATTTTCATTGTCTTTGTTTTGCTCTAAAACATATTGGGGAATCAAGGCATTGCCATTCGTAAAATTTTCTTTGGTTACGAAATAATCCAACTTGTTTTCTCCTGTCCAATAAGTATCTGGTGCATGCTCAACAAGGATTATTTGGAACTGCTCTTTTTTCTCCTCAGTCACATATTTCATGAATCGGTTGATACCTGCGAAAGCATCAAGTAATTTTTCCTTGTCGGTTGTCTTTACATTCTCTGAACCTGCATAATATGGTATGCTCGGTTGGTCTATGAAGAGAAACTGACCGATATGACGCATATTCAAATTCTCGAAGAAATAACGATGAATACCTAAGAAGAAACAAAGATGAAGGAACATATAGTTGGACTGGCTACCTATAACATCATAATTGAGTATTGACTTGCCATTGTTCAGCATTAGACGCTCCTGTTTCATATCATATTTGGTATAGCAGTGCTCATAATGCTCCATATATTGGAAACCATCAAAGATATGCTGGATACACTCGTTCAGTTTTGGAATGGTGACCAATTGTTTCTGCTCTATTGCATCCTTCATTTGCTCCAATACGGAAATTCTCTGAGCGTCTTCTTCATTGAAGATTTCTATATTTTTTAATTCTTCCTTATGTTTCTTTTGCCAAAGTCGTTCCAGCTCTACTATTTTAGATTCCAAGAAACCAATTAGTTTAATGTTATTTACTTGTTGATACAGGGAACCTTTTTGCTTGGTTATCTTCTCCATACTATCCTCTATTGATTTTAACTGTAATTCCAAGCGGTGTATTGCCTGTTCTGAGACAAATGGCAAGGTCTCTATCTGTCGCTTGTTTGACGATATCTTTTCCAAGGAACTTTTTAGAGATTTTACAACATGGGATGTCCACATATTGGATCCTTGACTGATAATTTTCTCGTGCAGCACTTCAACAGGTTTCAATGAATCTTCAACCAATCCCAATGACTTGATATATTCTTCCTGTTCTTTCTTTGCACGTTTTATGTTTGTCAACTGAAGACTTATGCGCGAGTGCTTTTCCTGCAAAGCCTTGAATTCTTCGTCGTATTTGTCTTTTTCTTCCTTTGGAACAGTATTTTCTTCCAAAATTTGCTTCAAAGCAAGAATCTGTTTTTCATCAGGATAGTCTTGTATTTTATCTGTCAATAGTTTTGCATCAATACACATATTGACAAGTTGAGTTAAAAGGTCATTAAAGCCATCTGTTTTGCTTCCTAATGACTTTTTGTAGCTATCATAACTTTTCTTTTTCTTCTGAAGATTTTTAAGTTCCTCATTTATCTTATTAATTTGTTCTACATCAGGAGTCAAAACAGACTCCACAAACTTGCAACGATCTTCCGTTTCTTTAAACATGTCGATGCCATAGAATTTGTAGTTCAAAAAATCGTATGGGGAAGTTATTATATTTTCTGTCAAAGCATTGAAAACAAAGCTTGATCGATAGAAAAGTTCTTTATTGGATTTATATCCAAAAGCTCTATCTAACTCTCGTCTCGCATCATTGACATGCGAATTACATGACGTTGGATAAAATGGCTCAGGAAAAGGTTCATATTGGAGATACAGCTCTGGAGGAACGACATCTACTGTAGGTCTTTTCCTTGCTATGGCAAAGAACTTGTCACCAACATTGAATTCCAAACCATACCAGCGTGCATTTTCGTTAATAACAGGGAATACAATGTTTGGGCGACCTGACAATAGGCAATAATCTATAATAGCATAAATATTGCTCTTACCTGTAGATGAACTTCCTGTAATGACATTTACCCTATTGTTCTCAAAGGTGATGACACGAGGCTTTATCCCTTTGTCGAACCATATAAATAGTTTTGATATAAAAATTTTCATAACTCAATATTCAATTTATGGTAATCATTGACTATATCAGCATCCTTTACCAACTTCAATAGCTTAGAAGCAGCAGTTTGGATACAAACAAATCTCTTGCTATCACATTTTGACAATATAGACTCATAACTTGCTGCATTTTCTGCTATGACAAACTCTCCATACAAAGAAACTAAATTCAAGTCTAAGAGAATTGATATCCCATTTACGACTTGCGAAAGCAAATCAATGTATCTATCATTGAAGTTGCTCAAATAAACCTGGTTTTGTGTAACAACAGAATCAAAACTGTTATAGTTTTGATATGTCATTTTTTGAGTGATGTTATCATCTAACAAAATCGGCATAAGTAGAGCCACTTTTGACAATGGTATTCTTGGTGATACACTTAACATAGACATAATCGCAAAAGCAGTTATAGCCACATTATTATATATATAGTAACCAGAGATTTTCATTTTTACTTTTTCAATTTAGGATATACATCATAATGCCAACAAATGGTAGGGTGCTCCATATCATTGGTCATATTTAAAAACCAACCAGAAGAAAAAGGCTTGTATATAGAATGCATATTATCTATTGGTATATTTTTTCCAATGACTTCATAAGTATATCACCAATACAGCGTCCCCACTATTTTACAAGCAGTTACACGTATCTGTT
>OOCM01000090.1_pt1 | contig 93322 bp, 98 predicted proteins | sample 1671111 | NCBI WGS metagenome assembly OOCM01 (sample SAMN06348123, study PRJEB24527) | human gut metagenome | biome: human gut; feature: ankylosing spondylitis patient; material: feces | host: Homo sapiens | place: China | collected 2015-10 | reverse complement strand
TGAAGCGCAAAATGCAAGAAAGGCACTTATATGAATACGCAGTCATCCGTTTCGTCCCCAGGGTTGAACGTGAGGAATTTATTAATGTAGGTATTGTACTGTTTTCCAAACGGTGCAAGTATCTTAAATCCCTTTATACAATAAATGAAAATAAATTGAAACTGTTTTCTTCCGAATTGGACGTTAGTTGTTTGAAAGAGGGATTACAGGTCTTTGATAAGATATGTCTGGGGAATGAGGAAGGGGGAGCGATAGCGAATATGGATATTCCCGACAGATTCCGCTGGCTGACTGCGGTGAAAAGTTCCTGCATACAGGTATCCCGTCCGCATCCGGGATTTTCCACTGACTTGGACAGGACTTTGGAAAGGCTGTTCGAAGAGCTCGTATTATAATAATAGGAGGCTGTTTAACAAGTTATATAATGCCTACCACCTCCCCCTAGGGGTACTCCTCCTTCCAGAAGGAGGAGACTTTTAAATACTATCGACTTGTTAGACAGCCTTTGAACATACATAAACCTATCATATTAGTATATCAGGTTTCCAGCCTATAAATTAATTTCATCCCCGTAATCCCTCTTATGTTTCTTTGCAGACAAATGTAAACAAAAAGAAGATACATCTTTATCCACCACAAGATTGTTCTATTAATTAATAAGCCTTGTTTCCGTAGAAGCCTTTATTTATTCATAAGGCTTCTTTTACTTGATTTAACTCCATATACCACGAATCCGGAGAACAAAATACGCTGAAAATAAGTATATATATGGAAGGCCGAAGCGAAGACAGAGTTATCCGTAAAAATGGTAGCAAAACCCGTAATCTATATAAATACAAATTACTTTTTACTGAATAACTTTGCATACAGAAAAAAGGTAGTAATAATATTAGAATATGCTTTTAATTTAAGATAGCTTGATTATGGAAAAGGTAAAATTGAACAATGGCATTGAAATGCCTATTTTGGGTTATGGTGTTTATCAGGTTACTCCTGAAGAGTGTGAACGTTGCGTATCGGATGCAATCAGTGTAGGATACCGTTCTATTGATACGGCACAAGCCTATCATAATGAGGAAGGTGTAGGAAATGCAATCAGCAAATGCGGTGTGCCACGTGACGAACTGTTCATCACTACAAAAGTGTGGATTTCAAATGCCGGTTACGAAAAGGCTAAAGCTTCTATTGATGAGTCGCTGCGCAAGTTAAAGAGCGATTATATTGACTTATTGCTCATTCATCAACCATTCGGTGATTATTACGGAACGTACCGGGCTATGGAAGAAGCATACAAGGCCGGAAAAGTTCATGCTATCGGCGTCAGCAACTTTTATCCCGACCGTTTTGTAGACTTGGCGGAATTCTGTGAAATCACTCCTGCCGTCAACCAAGTGGAGACGCACGTTTTCAATCAACAGATAAAGTTACAGGAAGTAATGAAGGAATATGGGACTAAGATTATGTCATGGGGGCCGTTTGCCGAAGGAAGGAACGACTTCTTTACTAATGCAACTCTTCAGGAAATCGGTAAAGAGTACGGCAAATCAGTGGCACAGATTGCACTGCGTTATCTGATTCAACGCGATATCATAGTTATTCCTAAGTCTACCCATAAGGAACGTATGATTGAGAATTTCAATGTATTCGACTTTGCGTTAACACCGGACGATATGGCTGCTATTGCCGAGCTTGATACAGCCCAAACCTTATTCTTCTCCCACTATGACCCGGAAATGGTAAAGTGGCTGATTAATTATAGTAAATAACAGTTCACCATAATTTTCTTTTTCAGGCACGGATTACACAGATTACACTATTGCTTTATGTTATCATAATTCATAAAACCGTGGAATCCATGTAATCCGTGCCTTAAAGGGATAATTATTAACTTGCTTACTTAAGCGGAGTAAAATGCAACGCAGCTCCGCCACTCGCCTTCAACTTCAAGACAAGTTTGTCGCCTGCCTTTATTTTCTTATGAGTACTGCGTACTTTCGTCCGTGTATTCAGCTTGTCGTCATCTTCATACAGATGAAGCAGATACTTTTTTCCCTGTTCCAGAAAATCAGTAGTCAATGTGACAGTGCGGGCTTCCGTGTTTGTCATTGCTCCAACAAACCAGTCATTTCCCGAACGACGTGCCTGAACGATATACTCACCAATTTCTCCGTCAAGCGCACGGCTATCGTCCCATACACTCGGAATGGCTTTCCAAAATTCGAGTTCTTCTTCTCCTTTATAAAATTCCGGTCGGTCATACCAGAACATAAATTGCAAAGGGCTGTAATACACTGCTGCCATCGCCAATTGATGTGCTTTCGTATTCTTCACTCTGCCATTAAAATAACACAGTGTATAATCCGCAGCGCCTGCCAGGAAACGTGTATACGGAAGAATCGTGTTATGTAAAGCATCCGGCATCTCTTCATTGCCACCGATGCCTTCCTGTGTCATCAAGTTAGGATAAGTACGGCTGAAACCTGTCGGACGATATTCATCGTGAATATCCACCATCAGACCGTATTCTCCACATTTGCGAACTGCATCATGCAGCCAGGTACTCCAACGCTGATTACCAATCTGTACAAAACCGAACTTGATACCTTTCAATCCCCACTTCTTATATAAAGGTAATAAAGTATCCAATTGCTGCACCAATGCACGCTGATTGACGTATACCATAAGTCCGATTCCCTTCGATTCGGCATACTGGCACAAAGCAGGTATATCAAGGTCTTTATCCGGAGAAACAGTAGTAGCGTCCGAACTCATCTTCATTTCCGGCCCATACCAGCCTGCATCCATATGCACATACTGAATACCGCGCTCTGCCGCAAAGTCAATAGCCGCTTTCACCCTTTCTTGCTTCAAGTCGCCCGAACGGAATACTTTTCCCGGTTTAATCCAGGAAGTATCAGCCAGTTTGCAAGCCGGATTCAGATTCAAGACAATATCATTGTTGTTAATCAAATCGACCGGACGTTCGCCAACCATGATAACGCGCCACGGAGTGCTATAAGGAGAAATTATATCGACACTGCTATACAGGCTTGTCTCCAAAGTGGAAGGTTTGTCTGCCGACAAACGGAATTTGCCACGAGCATAATCCACCATTTCCGCTTCCAACAGGGCAACTGATAACCCGTCGGGCAGTTTCAATGTCAAAGGACGTTCACTTTCTTCTTTTCCCCAACCTTCCAGCGGACGAAGTGCATAAGGCCCTTGTGCCCAACGCTCATAATAAGCCATTGTTCCTTGAGGCATTGTGAAACTGGTTTGCTCGCCTATGATATGCAGGAAAAGCCCATTTGTTGTTTCCGGGAAATGATAGCGGAAAGCGACTCCTTCATTATAGGCACGCACTATGATATTCATAAAGTAATTCTTACGCTTATCATAGCCACCTTCCTGTGCTCCGTCTCCTTCGCCTTTCTTGAATTTCAGGGTCATCTCATTATAACAGTCACGAATCTCGGCACGTTCCCCATATACAGGTTTCCATGTTTCATCCGCTTTCCGTCGCTCTGTTCCCGTCAACTTCAGATTCTCACACCAGAAATGACAAGTGTCATTCGGAACACCCAGTGCCGACTCGAACAACTGATTTTCAATCAGGACACCCAATTTACTTTCTTCAATTACCGGACGGTTCTTGTAAGTCAAGGTGTAATACATTTGTGCATTATCCTCTCCCACCGCACGCTGATAGAAGGTAAAACGATATGCTCCGTCGGGAGATGTCAGTTCCTGGCGGGTTTCTGTCATTACATCCTGCGCTTTCAACAATGCCGGTACCACCAGCAATAAAAGCAAAATTCTTTTCTTCATTCTATTTACGTTCATGTTTATTCTTCTTTCCTATTAGATACGAACGAGAAGGAAATTATACTCAACACCAAATATACGATAAAAAATAAAATATAATTTTTAGTTCCGCTGTTTAATAGTATCTTTACTATCTTCGAAAATGAGAATCCGGGGTTACCCATGCGTGTAGACCACGGACGTATGCTGGATCTGGCACAGGTGGAAGGAATGATGGCTGTAATAGATGATGAGAACGCACGTCAGATGAAGTTTTAGCCAGTAATAGCAGGTACAACGCAACCGATAAGCACTAGCATATCTTATGAAAAGCCATAAGTCCTATAACAACAACCATATAGATCACTTATGTTTATCTCCTTTGTTCTTTAATAGCTAACTATTGCCAGCCTGTCCGTTAACCCGTGTTAGCTGATAAGCTTACCAAGGTTAACAGACAAGCTAACAAAGGTAAGCCTACATATTTCCTTATTACTTTATGCATTAATCCCGTATGCTTTTAGTAACAAATGTATAGGAATAACACAATGGATGACAGTGAAGGAGCGAGGGTAAAAACGTCATAAACTTTTTTTCGTATCACTTTATATGCATCTTATCCACAAACTCTCTCTTGTTTATATTCAGCTCATCCGGTGAAGTCACCCGCTTGCCATTCAATACGATATTTTCAAACAAGATATCCTCCACTTTTCTATCTTTATCGTAGCCTTCAAACAAAGAAGGATTAACAAACTTTCCCGTGCAGGAAATATTACGAAAGACGATGTTCCTGACACCTCTGCCGGGTCCCGTGTTATATTTTCGGTTATACATCACCCGAAGATGAAATAGCTGCCCTTCCTGAATATGTTCCACACGAATATCCTCAAAAGTTATATTCTGCGCAAGATTATGGTCGCCCACATTGATAGCCATACAACCTTGATAATCACGGTCATCTTCATCATGTTCCAAAATATCTATGTTCTTAAATAGCATATCTTCCAAAACTTCATCTCCCGTTTCGGTGTTCCCGTGCGTACCTATATTGATAGGATGCGCAATATCCGCCCATAGAGTAGAATTCAGAACACGAACATTACGACAATCTCCATAAAAATTCCAACGATGCGTATAAAGAGCTATACAATCATCCGAATTACGGAGAAATACATCATCAATCGTCACATCCGAGCAAGACATAAAATCCAGTCCGTCACTCCACCCCTGATAGCTAAATGATTTCAAGTTCTTTATGGTGATTCCGGTAGACTGTCCGCCGGAAACTGTATAATGTCGTGAATTAATGACCGTAATCCCCTCAATCAGTACATTTTTGGAATAAGCGATTGATATTCCCTGTTGAGGTTCAAGCAACATCCCATGCCCCAGAATTTTCACATTCTCTACACTGTCGCAATTCAAACGCCCTTTCAGCACTGCGCCACCTTCGAGATAAACCGTTGTATTGGAAGGGATACGGAAACACTTACCGGTCGTATCGGTAGGCTCATGTATTCCTGATTCGAAGTACATCACATTCGGATCGTTCTTATCCGGTACATTCTCAATGATAGGATTGGCAAACACGTGCAGGTTACTCAAACGGTCACCATTAAACTCGACTGACAGTTTCTGCGGTTTGTCTATCGTAAATAAAAGAAAGTTCCCGTCTATCTCCGGTTGAATGCCTTTAGCCAAAGGACGCACTACTGCCGAACGGATCTCGCCATTGTTCTTTTGCACAAGAACTTCCACCTTTCCGGAGAAATCGAATTGAACCATTGTGGCATCGGACTTCGTATCCATATCCACCTTTACATTATATTCATACAGGTCTACCCACTCCTTTTTTCCCACCTGTCGCACTTTTACAGTATAATCATCGTTGTGACGGGCATAGTAGATGCCTGTCGGAACAGGATAAGTAATGATTTTCGCTTGTACGCCCAAACCTGTCAAAGCAAGCAAAAATGTGATTGTTATTCTTCCCAATTTATTCATTTCCAATTTTTATTAGATACTAATGTGGATTCCGATACCGTTCCGTTTTTTATCTTTTTTCCTTCAATAACAACCGTACAGGGAGCGGAAGAAAGAATATACCATTTCCCCTGTTTCTTTTCAAGCAATACATTAGCAACAGTATCGGCCTGAATCCTTATTCCTGGTGCAACCAACAAGGTGCCGTTTCCCAGGAATAAAGTCCGGTTTCCATCATATTCATTGCTGATAACCGCATAATCCGCTTTTACTTTCATCCCCTGATAAGTAGCGGTCTGCGCTGCATCAGAAAGAGAGAATATGTGGTCGATGCGTCCGTTCTTACTTTTTACACAAATTCCTGCAAAGTCATTCAAAGCAGTTTCCTCCACATCGAAGTAAGAAACCGACTCAATGGCCGACGGCTCTTTCTTCGTACTCGGCTCATAGACAGACACAAAAGGACGATTCCAAGCCTCTCCATGCTGACGAGCCACAAAAGTCAACGTCGGTTGTTCCTTTATATTATATGGCATACCGGGTGTACGGCTTAGCCCTTCGGTCATAGGAGCAAGCGCAGTAAAGACCTCGCGTTCCGGTTCTCCCTTCATCCAGAGATTCATGTATATATCATCACCGCCTTTATCTTTCATATCAATTGTAAAGGTAGCTTTCACATCTTTATTGGTTGCAGCCATTTTCTTATCATACAAATAAGAGTAAGCATAAAGATGCGCTCCCGCAAAAGCCAGTTCTTCCGTTGGTTGCAAATTCAAATCCGTGCCGTCGGCTGCGGTTAATGTCATTGACTGTCCGAGGTTATGATAGAAGTAATCATGCATTTTATCCCCTCCCCGTTCTTTCCGGCTGCGGAAGATATCGACATAATATCCTGTATCAGGACCTGTTGTTACAATACTCATCATACGAGTCTGGTCCGCCCGACTTTCCGGTTCACGGAAATAAACATTGCTATACGTAACAGAAGTAAACTCCTTGCCCGGTTCCGCTGAAGCCGGAAAACAGGAACGCAAATCAAAGGAATGATTGCTTTTCATCACCGGATAGCTTGATATCCCGTCTACACAAACCGTATTATGGCTGGGGAATTGAGAATAATATTCGGCATAATCCAGTCCGCTATACAAAAAAAGACCGATACCGGCATCGGGACCGAGCACATACCCTTTTCCGTAAAGCTCCATTGAGATGCCATTAGCATGCATGTGGTTTCCTTCACTTGCATTCAGAGAAATCATCAGGCTGTTACGCGGGTTCATACCATTCCGTTGCACCAGCCATGACACATTGGGAGCATAAAACAAAGGAGAGACATAATCCTCTATTTTTCCCGGTTTCACATTGGGGTCGAGTTTCAAAGGCTTGTCCTCAAAGAAAGAGTTGACAGATACACGAACGTTCTTCTTTTCCCCTTTATCCGCATCCGTTTCCGGATTCAGGCATTTCAGCAAAGCTGTGAAATAATCTTCCTGCTCCTTCTTTCCGTTTGCCTGTGCATTCTGTATCATACGGATAAAGAAATTCGTATTCAAATACCCCGGATGTGTATCACCAAAACCACAAATCATCCGATTAGGAAACAGATATTGAGGAGTAGCCGCCACAGCTTTCGACAGTACAGGCATTGCTTTTACTAAATCATAATGCAAGTTGTTGTCAAACTGATTGGCAAAATTTGCATAATCATTGATTACCACACTGCTATATCCCGGACATTCCGCCCATATTCCCGTTTCAGCATCAAAGCCATAGTCTGCAAGACGGGTTAAACTCCACTGACGGATTCCGGAACGGTTTAATACATAATCAATGTAGTATTCACGTCCTTTACCGTCTGCGTATTCCTTATTATCTTCGAGCACCAATCCCACATTCATAATATATCGTGCCTGCAACAAATCCCAGTTGTTATGAGGGACACCGTTGGCTATGATATTATCCGCCCATTTCTTGAACGCCCCGGCATAGATTGTCATCTTGTCGGGATAATTGGTTTTCAGATAGTTGTATAGAAAATCATATAAAGGGACAGCGATATGCAATGCATCTTCGTGAATTACCTCAAAAGAAGTCAGTCCCACCAAAGTCTGTTGATGACCGTGATTCAGGTCAACAGGAACATTCCTGTAATAAATTCCGGTCATGTACGTATCAAAGACACCGGCAGCCAGCTTTGCAAACTTCCCGTCCCCCGTCATCCAATAGAGGAAAGCGGCGTCACGGGCTATTCCAAGGATTTCACAGTTCAGACTTTCTATATTCCGACCGGTTTTCGACGGATGCACACTCTCCAATGGTCGGTCGGGTAGTGCATTATTACAGAATGTCACGTTCCCATTCTCATCATCATCATAAGGCACTACATCCGCCAACTTAGGACGCCCGTGAGTGGCAGTTGTTCCTCGCGTACCGGTATAACGCACCGTAGGATAAGGAGCCTTCTTCCCTCCCGCATGATCGAAAGTCTCTCCTTTCACATATACTTCGGTCGCATGAGACTTCCAATACATAGCCAGACGGGATAACAACCACGTCGGCTGAACGTCCGTCAACCGGGTATATGCTTCCGTCCGCTCCTTCAGTTTATTGAATACATCTTCCGCCCACGCTTCGGTTTTAATCAGATTCCATGTTTCCCGCTTTCCCTCCGGCGTAGTCAGCACACGCGGATGTTCTTGCGGCATATTCTCCGGTAACGGGATTTCCTGCCCCGACGCAACATTCAGAAAGCATAAAAAATAGAGTCCCAGTAAAAATTGTCTCATACTTTAAATATCTTTTTTAGGTTTACTACCTATTAAATACGAAGATAGAGATTTATTTACCTAACCACATCGGAAAAGTCCACTTTTTATTTGCCTCAATCCACGCCTTTATTCCAAACAAAGATTTATATTTGCAAAAAACCGACTAACAATTCTAATACTTATGAAAATTCTATCTATCCATGATTTGGCTACAATCAGGAAGAAAGCGGAACACAACTTATTATTGCGCGAAGAAAGCAATGAGAAAGTTTCCGAAAAATGCTACGGACTATCCTCCGGTGCACAGCATCTTCAGATACTTATCTGCGGAGGTACAGGTTGTAAAGCATCTTCCAGTCAAGGTATTACGGACAATCTTCTGAAAGCTATCGAAAAGAACGGAATAACCGGTAAAGTGGAGGTCATCACCGTAGGTTGTTTCGGCTTTTGCGAGAAAGGTCCTATCGTGAAAATTATTCCCGACAATACTTTTTACACCCAAGTCACTCCCGAAGATGCGGAAGAAATCATCAACGAGCATATCATCGGAGGACGGAGAATCAAAAGACTGCTCTATGTAGACCCTAAAACGGAACATACCGTCAGCGACTCCAAACACATGGACTTCTACCGGAAGCAACTCCGTATCGCCTTGCGCAACTGCGGTTTTATCGATCCCGAAAATATCGAAGAATACATCGCCCGCAAAGGTTATTTCGCATTAGCCGATTGTCTTCTCAACAAACAACCACTAGATGTAATCGACATCATCAAACGTTCCGGACTCCGCGGACGAGGCGGAGGAGGTTTCCCGACAGGACTGAAATGGGAGTTTGCCCACAAACAGAAATCGGACATTAAATACGTTGTCTGTAATGCCGATGAAGGAGACCCCGGCGCATTCATGGACCGTTCTATTATGGAAGGAGACCCGCACTCTATCGTAGAAGCGATGTGCGTCTGCGGTTACTCTATCGGTTCTTCCAAAGGCTTAGTTTACATCCGCGCCGAATACCCGTTGGCTATCAACCGGCTGAGAATAGCTATCAACCAGGCACGCCAGTACGGTTTGTTGGGAGATCATATTTTAGGAACAGAATTCAGCTTCGATATAGAAATACGTTATGGGGCAGGCGCATTTGTCTGCGGTGAAGAAACCGCCCTGATTCACTCTATGGAAGGGAAACGAGGCGAACCGACTTTAAAACCGCCCTTCCCCGCCGAATCCGGTTATCTGGGTAAACCCACCAACGTAAATAATGTAGAAACGCTTGCCAACATTCCCATTATTCTGACCAAAGGTGCCGAGTGGTTTGCCACAATCGGAACAGAACGTTCCAAAGGAACCAAAGTGTTCGCCCTCGCAGGAAAGATTAACAATGTCGGCCTGATCGAAGTACCTATGGGAACTACACTCCGAGAAGTAATCTATGAAATCGGCGGAGGTATCAAAGGGGGAAAGAAATTCAAAGCTGTACAGACGGGAGGTCCATCGGGTGGCTGCCTGACGGAAAAACATCTGGATACCCCGATTGATTTCGATAACCTGCTGGCCGCCGGTTCCATGATGGGTTCCGGAGGAATGATTGTCATGGACGAAGACGACTGCATGGTGTCCGTCTCCCGCTTCTATCTGGACTTCACTGTAGAAGAATCCTGCGGTAAATGTACTCCCTGCCGTATCGGCAACAAACGATTACTGGAACTGCTAAACAAAATAACAGAAGGACGAGGTACGGAAAAAGACCTGGATACCCTTGCCACACTGGGACAGGTGATAAAAGATACTGCCCTCTGCGGGTTAGGACAAACCTCCCCCAACCCGGTTTTGTCGACACTGGACAACTTCTATGATGAATATCTGGAACACGTCAGAGACAAGACCTGCCGTGCCAAACAATGCAAGTCTCTGCTGACCTACACGATCAATCCGGAACATTGCATCGGCTGCCACTTATGTGCCAAGAACTGTCCGGCGGATGCAATCAGTGGTTTAGTACGCAAACCGCACGTCATCAACCCGGACAAATGTATCAAATGCGGTATGTGCATGGCACGCTGCAAATTCAAAGCTATTCTAGTTTGCTAAAATCTATTGCTATGGAAGATAAACAAATAACCCTCCAGATAGACGGCCATTTTATCACCGTCCCCGAAGGAAGTACCATTCTTGAAGCCGCTACTAAAATCGGTATCAACATACCTACGCTGTGTCACATCGACCTGAAAGGAACCTGTATAAAAAATAATCCCGCTTCCTGCCGCATCTGTGTGGTCGAAGTCATAGGCCGCCGTAATCTGGCTCCCGCTTGTGCCACCCGCTGCACGGAAGGCATGGTAGTGAAAACCAGCACACTGCGTGTGATGAACGCCCGCAAAGTGGTAGCCGAGCTTATTCTCTCCGACCATCCCAACGATTGTCTCACTTGTCCCAAATGCGGCAACTGCGAGCTTCAGACACTGGCGTTACGCTTCAACATCCGTGAAATGCCTTTCAATGGCGGTGAACTTTCTCCTCGCAAACGGGAAATCACCGCTTCTATTGTCCGCAATATGGATAAATGTATTTTCTGCCGTCGTTGCGAAAGTGTCTGTAACGACGTACAGACGGTCGGTGCACTCAGCGCTATTCGCCGCGGATTTAACACGACAATAGCCCCCGCTTTCGACAGAATGATGACGGAAAGCGAATGTACCTATTGCGGACAATGTGTCGCCGTCTGCCCGGTAGGCGCATTGACCGAACGCGATTATACCAACCGCCTTCTCGACGATCTGGCCAATCCGGACAAAGTGGTGATTGTACAAACGGCTCCCGCCGTGCGTGCTGCTCTGGGAGAAGAATTCGGTTTCCCTCCCGGCACAGTGGTCACCGGGAAAATGGTCTATGCCCTGCGCGAATTGGGATTCGACTATGTGTTCGATACTGATTTCGCTGCCGACCTCACCATTATGGAAGAAGGCTCCGAAATTCTGAACCGACTGACGTGCTATCTCAACGGAGACAAATCCGTCCGGCTACCCATTCTGACTTCCTGTTGTCCAGCATGGGTAAACTTCTTCGAACATCACTTTCCAGATTTGTTGGACATCCCATCTACGGCCCGTTCCCCGCAGCAGATGTTCGGTTCTATCGCCAAATCATACTGGGCAGAGAAAATGGGAATCCCCAAAGAAAAGCTGGTAGTGGTTTCTATCATGCCCTGCCTGGCAAAGAAATATGAATGTGCCCGCGACGAGTTTAAGGTAAACGGAATCCCCGATGTGGACTACTCTATCTCCACCCGCGAGCTCGCCCGACTTATCAAACGGGCTAATATAGGTTTTCCGCTGGTGTTGGATAGCCCGTTCGATAACCCCATGGGAGAATCCACTGGTGCCGGCGTTATCTTCGGCACTACGGGCGGTGTTATGGAAGCTGCCCTCCGCTCCGTTTACGAAATATATACCGGAGAATCTCTGAAAAACGTAAATTTCGAGCAAGTACGCGGATTGAGTGGAGTACGTCGTGCTACTATCAATCTCAACGGATTTGAACTTAAAATAGGCATCGCACACGGACTAGGCAACGCCCGTCATCTACTGGAGGACATACGAAACGGGCATAATGAATATCATGTAATCGAAATTATGGCTTGCCCCGGAGGTTGCATCGGAGGCGGCGGACAGCCATTACATCACGGCAACTCGGAAGTATTGTATGCACGCGCCAACGCACTCTACCGCGAAGACGCCAACAAGCCACTGCGCAAATCGCACGAGAACCCATACATCAAGACCTTGTATGAAGAGTATCTCGGCAAACCGCTGGGTGAGAAATCAGAAACATTATTGCATACCCATTATTTCAACAAATCGATTGATTAACTGTAAACGAAAAGTATTATGTCAGATATAAAACTAGCCTGTGACGTAGCTGAACAAATCAAAACGATTTGCGACAAGCACGGAAATAATCCGGGCGAACTAATCAACATTCTGCATGAAGCACAACATCTCCAAGGTTACCTGCCGGAAGAAATACAACGTATCATCGCTTCCAAACTAGGAATCCCCGTATCGAAAGTGTATGGAGTAGTGACATTCTACACTTTCTTTACCATGACTCCCAAAGGAAAGCATCCTATCTCCGTCTGCATGGGGACAGCCTGCTATGTACGCGGTTCCGAAAAGTTGCTGGAAGAATTCAAACGAGTGCTGGGTATCGAAGTCGGTGAAACAACTCCGGACGGAAAATTCTCATTGGACTGCCTGCGCTGTGTGGGTGCCTGCGGACTGGCGCCGGTAGTGATGATCGGTGAAAAAGTGTATGGACGCCTACAACCTGTGGACGTGAAGAAGATTATTGAAGACTTGGAATAACAGCCCGGAAACGATACTAAAAAACGGCTACTTTGTTTAACCAAAGTAGTCGTTTCTACAAAAAACTAAACATTTTTACAAACAATGTGCGGAGAGAACGAGATTCGAACTCGTGATACCCTTTAGGAGTATACACGCTTTCCAGGCGTGCCTCTTCAACCACTCGAGCACCTCTCCTTCTTTCGGAGCGCAAAAGTAGAGGAAGTTTTTGAAACTAACAAATATTTAGAGCGAATAATGTTCCAAAATTATTTGTTAAAGAACACTGATTTCCACAAAACGTCCATTTCAAGGACACATGTATAAACCAAAAACATCCGGTTTTACATTTCTAAATGTAAAACCGGATATTTTTGGTTACTTACAAATATTTTGCGGAGAGACAGGTTTCTGAACTTGTCAGCCTATTCTCTCTGTATATCAGCGTTATAACATCAAGGTAAAGAACAAATGTAGCAAAATTGTAGCACATTTCTGAAGGCTTTTTGAAACCCTTTTGAATGCCTATGCCATCATTTTATCACGGTTCAAAGATACTAAAAAACGAACACATTGCCAAATGCTTTATAATAAATATTTTCAGCCACTCCACTGCTACACTTTTTAGTGCAAGGTGCGAGCCTATTTATATATATAGGCTTGCACCTTGCACTAACGGAGACTGTGTGTGGCATTGCACCAATGACTACATTTACAAACAACGTCTTACTGCCAAAAACTTATATCAGTCATCTCCCGGTTATGGTTAATCATTTGAGACCTTACAATATCTGTATCATCCGGAAGGTTTTGCCAAAGAAATTATGTATATGTTTATGAAAAGGCTTTCTTGAGACATTTATGCTTTTCAAAATATAGTTTATACAGACCTTACCTATTGACTATCTCCTATTCGGAAATAGTTGAAGGTAAATTAGTGCCATTAGCTCCTATAGTGATGCTAATGGCACTTTTTGAAGTAAATATACTACTGTTCCTGTTGATTTTATGTCTCTTATATTATTTCCCTGAATTTTTAGTTGAACTTGCTTCTACGGAAATATTTTGTGCCCAGCAGGCAAGAATTTGTCTGTTTGGGAAAGATAATTGCCGATTAGAAGCTACTAACTTTATATTTATGGATAATATTGGAACAATGCTAAGAAAGCAACGTGAATTGAAAGGTTTTTCACAAGAGTATGTAGCTGATTTAGTGGGCGTTAGTGCCTCTGTAATTTCAAAGATTGAGACCGGTAAAACCAAGGCAAGATTTGATGTAATCAGCAACATTTGCAAGGCTTTGGATATGAATTGGTACGATTTACTTTCCCCAGAGGAAAGACGCAGTAAAGAAGACTGCCGGATCAACCTCAATATCAACGTTTCCAGCCCGCAACAACTGAAAGAATACCTTGACATATTGGGAAAAGACAACCTGCAAATCAAGAACCTAAAGAGCAAATAGTATGGAAGTGATAACGATAGACAGCATTGCTTTTCAGAAACTGGTTGAACAGCTCAACCGGATTGAAAGCTACGTGGAGCGCACAACAGAGTTGTATCGTGATATAGACGATGCCTTGGAAATAAGCACCAAAGACCTGATGACCATCTTCTGTATCTCAGAATCTACGCTGTACAGATGGCGGAAAGGAGGTTCCATCAGTTTCAGATATACCGAAACCGGTGGTGTACGTTTTTCATACAGTTCCCTGTTCATGGCAATAAAGTGTTTCCGCATAAAGATTCCGGGTATGGCGAAGGAGGAAGCACTCAAACGACTGTCTGATTATAAAGACGGGATTCTTCTGAACAAATGCACAGCTGAAACCAAATGATAGACAAGGAAGATATACTGGAACGCACAGGCCGTGGGCTTGCCGTGTTCAAACATTACATCAACTTTCCGGTGAGACCCGGAAAAAAATTCAGGAATCCGCTCTACGAAGACCGGATTGCTTCATGCAATATCTATTATGACCGGCATGCTCAAGTGTTCAAGATGAAGGATTTCGGAAATAACGAATATTCGGGAGACTGCTTCTGGTTCGTCGGCATGTTTTACGGATTGGATGTGAAAAGAGACTTTGTCGCTATCATCAACCGTATTGTATCGGACCTGAACATCACCATAGTCCACACAGGAAACAACGATATGCCTGCTCGTAAAAAGGCAGTAGAAAAACGTATCATTATGAATGAGAATGACAATCCAATAAGAAAGGACTACCATACAGAGGTTAAACCCTTTTCAGTTGCTGAACTTGCATACTGGCAGCAATATGGAATCAAGCCAGATACTTTGGAAAGATACAATGTACATTCCTTAAAGTCATTTGAAGGCTATAACCGTTCCAATAAAATTTATAAAATCAGTTCATCTGCAACAGAACCCATGTTTGCTTACATGGGCATGGGATTTACCAAGGTATACCGGCCTCGAAATCAGAATATGCGGTTCTTTTATGGAGGAGAGACGCCTGAGGTGTACTGTTTCGGTCTGGAACAGCTACCCAACAAGGGGGACATGGTCTTTATCACCGGAGGAGAAAAGGATGTAATGTCACTTGCCTCCAAAGGATTCAATGCCGTTTGTTTCAACAGTGAAACGGCCGCCATACCCACATCACTGATTGAGATGTTTGACCGTAAGTTCCGTCATATTGTCTTTCTGTACGATATGGACGATACAGGCCGGAACGAATCTGCCAGACGCATGGATGAATTGTCCTCGTTTCATGTACTCAGAATGGAACTGCCTATATCCGGAGCAAAGGGAGACAAGGATATTTCCGATTACTTTGCTTCCGGAAAAAGTGCAGCGGACTTTCAGGTACTGATTACCTCCATGCTGGAGAAGCTTTACTCACAGACTATGATGCTTTTAAAATCTTGCGAAATGGACTACAACAATCCTCCCGAATCTTCCAAAACAGTGGTTTCCGTCAACGGAGTACCGCTTGGGACCTACGACAACCTTCTATGTATAACAGGTGGTGAAGGTACCGGAAAAAGCAATTTCGTATCAGCCCTGATTGCAGGTACACTTGCTGACGACACACAAAACATCGACACGCTTGGCTTTGAAGTTTCACCAAACTACTCTGATAAGGCCGTGTTGCACTATGATACCGAGCAGTCTGAGTTTCAGTTATTCAAGAATCTGAGCAAGACAATCAAACGTATCGGATTACCTGCACCACCGGATTTTTACCATACGTTCTATCTGGCCCCTATGTCAAGAAAGGAACGTATCAGCATGATCCGTGACAGCATGGATTTGTATTACCACCGGCACGGAGGAATCCACCTCGTTGTACTGGATGGCATTGCAGACCTTATCCGTTCGGCCAATGATGAAGCGGAAAGCATTGCCATTGTGGATGAAGTGTACCGCCTGGCCGGAATCTACAAAACCTGTATCATCTGTGTGCTGCATTTTGTGCCCAACGGAATAAAACTACGCGGGCACATCGGCTCGGAGCTGCAGAGAAAAGCGGCAGCCATTCTCTCCATTGAGAAGGATGAGAATCCCGCCTATTCCGTAGTCAAGGTTATCAAAGTCCGTGACGGCAGTCCGTTGGATGTACCCATGCTGCTTTTCACATGGGACAAACAGAAGGATATGCACGTATCTGCCGGTGAAAAGCCGGCCGAAGACAAGGAAAAACGGAAAAAGGAGGAGTTGCAGGGTATCATAAAAGAAATCTTCCGAAGCCGGAAGAAAATCACGTACACTGAACTCGTAACCGAACTGATGCAGGGGATGGACATCAAGGAAAGGACAGCCAAAAGCTATATCAGTTACATGAAAACGAACGGAATGCTGAATCAGGACAGTTCGAACAACTACCAGCCTTGATGCTTCCGCCATTGGTTAAAATCAATCTAACAATTTAATGCTTATGAGAGAAATGAAACCTACATGCGACCCGAACGGGGTCTATTCCGTCAAACGTGTATGCGCCGAGCTGGGCATAAGCTACAAGACACTCCGGAAATACAGGGAAAGCGGCTATATCAAGCCGCTGAATCCGGGCAATGTCTATCGGCCTAAGTATTCCGGACAATCCATCATTGATTGCTGGCATGTCCTATGCACCCTCTGAAACAACCAGCAGACTTGGACTCCCACCACACCAGTCCAAGTCTGTTTTCAGAAAAAAGACACAAAGCGAAATTCTATCTTTGGTTTTCAGATAAGGATTCCGCTTTGTGTCATCTATAAATTACCCGTGAACAGACTCATAGGTCGTCATCTAAAACAATCTCGCCACATATGCAGGCAAGCAGAAAAATCCATCAAAACTTTCATTTATAAGTATTTCGCTTGAGTATTTCAGTGGACTTAGTTTTAATTTATGCTTTCTCTCAAAAACACAATATGTCGAAATCAGCAAAATGTTTTTAGCAGTTTTTGTCGGAATCAGCAAAATGTTTGGCATTAAAAGAGATTGACGACAGTCATCCCCCTCTTCCGAGCCTCACGGCAAGTATAATAAGTCCCTCCTTTCTGTTTTCCGTCATAATAGGCAATCACAAAGTTTGAATGCTGCAGCATGAAGTCATTTCGTCTGAGCAGACATCCTTTATAATAAGTATCACTCAACACAATCACCTTGTCTGCCTTGGCAAGTATATGGTCATATCGTTGCTGTTCTGCCAAGTCCCAACGGCTGTTTTGTCCTCTGAACGGCACAACAGCTATCAGTTGCAGATAAGGAAGGCGAGCTTTGAGGGAAAGAACTTCCTCCGCTGCAAGCATGTCGAAACCCAAAGCCATCCCACAGATACATTGGTACTTTCCTTCCTTGTAAGCAAGAGAAACGGCCTTTCTGAGCCGTTCTCTCACCTTATCTTTCTGTTCGGGTGCAATATTCCGATGCCCTGTAAAGGCTATGGAAGCCTCCTTTATCGTAAATCTTTGTTTCATTGTCTGTTTACTTTATAGTGAGTTTTAGCCAGGAAGATGCCCCCGATAACATGTGCGCCCAAATTCTCCAACTAGTCAGCATAGGTAGCCCATGTGATGCCGCGAGTGATAACATCATCAAATGTCACTACGGATTTTCCACTGAACCAATCTTCATCAAAATCGATGATATGCACTTTGCGGATTTCCTTTTCTATCTTTCGGTTTTCATGAATGGCAAGCCGTCCGCCGATTACCCTTACATGCTCATAGCCGTTGATAGCTCCGGTCAGCTCACAAACCCTTTCACAAAAAGCCTTGTAACGGAGTTCGTTCTTTGGACTTGTGGATGCCGGAACTTAAACAAAAACAATATTCTTGCAGGATTCGCCGTATTGTTCCTGCATGTTTGCTGCGGTCATTTGCGCTACCGCTTCAAAGCTTCTTCCGTCTTTGAAATCGTACACCATCTGTCTGTCGGCAATTTCCTTTTCACCGACGTTGCGAATACGCTTGGGAAAATACTTGCAGAACCATGTCTGAGGTTTTGCCAACTGCTTCTTGAGGTTATTGTCAATCTGTGCCATACGCTCTGATTTTTTTCCCTTCTGTTTTGCTGTTTTTCAGCTTGTCCGAAGGGATATTTTTTGCTTTTATCAGAGTGCTGGCAGCCCAATAAGGCAAATTCAGGACAGAAAATACGCTCAACTTGTTTGAGGAAGATTTTCTGCAAGGGATTTGACGTTTGGTGATGACAGCAATACCTTTGCAAAAAAATATCCTCGCAGGCAGAGATGATAAAATAGAACTGTCACCGTCTATACCAATCCTGTTTCTGAACTTATACATCCCATAAACAGAAATCGCAAGTCATTCCCATATAAATCATTCAGGAAAGACCGAACTCACCTTGGCAACAAGTAATGAGTAATACAAAGTCTTTCAAAACATCACAATATCCCTCATTATCAAAGATTTTACCTATTGTAAGAAAGAATCTGCATGAGTAACTTTACACCCAAAAGAATACTTATGACCTATATACAGCAAATACAAACGATTGTGATACTCCCGGAAAAAAGATATTCTGTGAAGGAAGCCTGTATCTTCCTCGGCATCCACCGATGTACCATCTATGACTACATCAGACATGAGGAACGTCCGCTTCCTTTTATCCGGATCCATACAGATAAAAGAGGCATTGTATTTCAAGGAAGCGACTTGCTTGCCTATAAAGCGGCAGGTCTCCCCAAGAAAGGGCGCAAATTCAAAGACAGCACATCTCGGTAGAAGGCTGTCTTTGAATAGTAGTAGAATGTGGGGGTCAGTTCCATTGGTTCCAGGGCAAGCCTGCCAGCAATGACTTTCCGTCAGCTTCCCTCAGTTCGCAAGCCAGCAGCCACGCATCAGTCCGGATGGCATCCATGTCGTTTACCACCTGCTGATACCGGGAAGGAGCCATAGCACCTGACTGAATCATCCATTCCACGGCACAAGTCTCCGGGTCAATGGCATCCACAAAGGATTCAATCTCCTTGATAAGGTTCTCCAACTTTCTATCTTTCATTTCAGCGGTGAAGGAAAACGGAACACCGCTCAAGGTTTTCCGATGGAAGTCAAAGAAAAGACTGCCATCTACATACTTTACAGAAACAGTCCAGCCAAGCAAGGCTGCAATGCTGAATACATTTTTATTTCTCATAAGACATAAAGCTACATACAGACCTGCCAAGTCCGTGATGGATATGGCAGGTCACTTTCTTGTTACAAATCATACGTTCAATAACCCATTCTTGCAAGGAACTCCTGCAAACGGCTGTCACGCAACTTTTTCAGTGGCACCGGATGGAAGTTTTCCTGCTGCCTTACTTGCAGCTTGCCGAAGCCTTGTTTGGTCAAATCCAACTCAATGTCCGAAAGTTCATTCAAGGAAATGTAGCCGTACTCGTCCTCCATCAGTCCGATTACGATACCGAAGAGGATAGTGTCGTTTCCTTCTTTTTCACCTTCAAGAATGAACCACCGCACACCACCGAGCGCAAAGATGGCACGGCAAATAGCGTCCTTTCCCTTGCCGTTCTGGGAATAGAGAGGAAAGCCTTTCAAGGCTTCCTCCAACTGCGTTGTCATAAGTCTGCACATATCAATCTAAAATTATTTCGTCTTTATAAACATCTATTTCTGCACCACTGCTGAACTGAACCACAAAGCCATGTTCAGAGAGGGCTACGATAGTCCCCCGGTGGTAGCCTCGCCAAGGGGTTATCAACTCACATTGTCTGCCGTATTCGGGAAAATCATATTCGTCCATAGTCCTGTCATTTAGAGGTTGGAAATTCGGGGTCAAAAATCAAGTCACACTCGATGAGCCGTTGATAGGCTTCTGCAGAAAGCCGTGATGCCCACTCGTTGCGGTCATCGTATCTTCCCTGCTGATAGTTGTATGCCAGCTGCTTCATGAAGCCGAGAAACACCTTGAACATCTGCTGTTGCAGGTAGCGGTGAGCTTTGGTCAGTTCCCTGCCAGTCTGGTCAGGTGAACACATACTGCCATTTACAAAGTTGGCGAACTCTTGTACAAAAGCCTTGTCACGTTCGGAGATGGTAGCTCCGGATAATTCGGGATAATCCATAGTTAAAACAATTTAGATGGTTGCGATTCCGATTCTTCTCCCTCTTGTGAAGCCCTTTAGAGCTTCTTGGTCGGGAAAACCGTTTTTCGTGCAGTTCCTCACTGCGGACAACAGGGAGAATAAGGCAAGTGTGAGGTCCGAGGACTTTACGGAATACCCAATTTGGCACAAATTGTGGAAGGCTGCCGGAAAGTCCTCAGTCCGAAAGCGTCAGCGGCACTTGACGTTTCTCCCGTCCGCAGTACCTTTGCACGTACAAAACGAGTTGGGCCAAGAAGTTCCAACGGTTTTCAAGAATTTCCCAACTAGGACTCCAAGGGAAAGAATTAGTTCTAACAGGTCATCTCAAATATATTCCTCAGAAAGTCCGCGTAACCCAGTATTCTGCCCATCTTGAAGATGAGCTACCCGAAAACCGTTGCCGTTGTGAGAACCTACAAAGTGAAGTGAAGTGGAGCCTTGCAGGTTCTCTCTATGGCAACGTATTGGAATTTCCATTCGCAGCCAAAGCCAATCAGACGAGCTTTGCTTGGTGTCACCGACACGGAGCAAAACGGATGGTACATCCTTCCCTAAAGGTCGTCACTTCTGGCATCGCATGAAATACGATAAGTCGGAAGTGGTGACCAACATCTGTGAGCTAACCGTATAAACCATTCGATGGCTCTACTTCCGCAAGCATCAGCCTGCGTTCGGTAGAACCATCGAGTAAGTCATCATTTGTAGATATGTTTTCCAACCTCATTGACACTGTGAGAAACAGCTGAGTGGAGCGAAGTGAAACCCTGATGCTTCTCTCTGTGGCAATGGAATGAAGTCCTTCACTGGTAGCCAAAGCCACTCAGCCGAGCTTTGTTTGGTGTCGCAGACATGGAGCAAACCGGATGCTGATCTATAATAATACATACAAATTACTATATGAAAAATCATAAATATTACAATATGACTCATTTTCCTTATTACCTTATTACAAATAATATAGTTTACTTATTTTGAAAATCAGTACTAGGTTATTTGCCGTCAAAAGAAAATCATTTTCTGAGGGATTTAAGCATCTTGGTGATGCAGCGTTTCTTCTGCTCCATATTAGGGTGTACGTACAGATTAAGAGTTGTCGTTATGTTGGCATGGCCAAGTAATACACTAACCGTTTTATAGTCACAGTTACTTTCAATACAACGGGTTGCAAAGCTGTGTCGCAATCCATGGTATTTTAAACGAGGTATCTCCAAACGCTTCATCAAACGGTGATAATAATTACGATAAGTTCTAGGCTCTGTTGGCTTCTCTTCATTTGTCAGTACATAGAACTCGTTGTTTACAACTTTCTTGAGTGGTTTAACCATAGCCAACAACTCCTTATTCATCGGAATCTCCCGGCAGGAATTTTTCGTTTTGGGAGTATTGATTACCAATTCGGTATGTTTGCAATCGCCTTCAACCATATAGATACGTTCAATCGTACGTCTTACAGTTATCGTTTCGTTGCAAACATCTATATCCGACCATTTTAATCCACAGATTTCACCGATACGTAGCCCGGTAGTCAAGCTTATATAGATACCGAGATTACGAAACGTAAAATTCTCTTTGATGAAATCAAGGATCTTCTTATGGTGAGCTATAGTCAGTACTTCCAAATCTTTATTGGTTTCAGATGTCGGGTATTTGATATCCCATTCGCAATAGTTCATCCATTCATTTTTCACACCGAATTTCATTACCATTTTGAGAACGATGAGTATGTCCTTCACCGTTTTAACACTGAGCCCATTCTCCAATTTTTGTAGGACGAACTCTTGTACCAGTTTTTCACTGAGAGATTCATAATCACCAAATGATGGTAATAGATGGTTCTCTAGAATTAACACGTAAGCAGCATAAGTTGACTGCTTTACATAACGTTGCTTATCACTCTTCCAAGCTAACGCAATTTCTCTAATTGTTTTTGTTGTCATAAATCCTTAATTATAGGGTTGTACTCTATAAATTAGAGAATAACAAACTCTAACGTCCCAAATCTGAGATTTCCGGAGTTTACGGGAGAATGGAAGAAAGAGCGACTAGAAGATATAGCTGATTTCAGCAAAGGTTCTGGAATATCAAAAGAACAACTATCAGAAAAAGGTGAACCTTGTATTCTATATGGAGAACTTTATACAAAGTATAAATCTGAGGTTATCTTTGACATCATCAGTAAAACTGATATAGATAACACAAAATTAGTAAAAAGCCAAGCTAATGATGTTATTATTCCTAGTTCTGGCGAAACGGCAGAAGATATAGCAACAGCTCGCTGTGTTCTTAAAAAAAATATCCTTTTAGGTGGAGACCTAAACATCATTCGTTTGCATAAGCATAATGGTTCTTTCATGAGCTATCAATTAAATGGTAAACGGAAATATGATATTGCAAAAGTTGCACAAGGAGTATCAGTTGTACATCTATATGGTGAACATTTAAAAGGTGTGAACACCTATAATCCTTGTATTGAAGAACAGAAGAAAATAGCCAGACTGCTATCACTCCTTGACGAGCGTATTGCAACTCAAAACAAAATCATTGAGAGATATGAGTCCTTAATCAGGGGAATTATGGTTGAGTTGCAAAAGCAAGGATTAAAAAGAGGAACTTGGAAGAAAGTGTTTCTAAATGATATTCTCAAAGAAAGAAATGAACGGAATTCTAACTTGTATCAAGTATTTTCTGTTTCTGTCAGTCAAGGAATTATCAATCAAGTAGATCACCTTGGACGTTCATTTTCGGCGAAAGATACATCTAAATATAATGTAGTGCATTACGGAGACTTAGTTTATACTAAAAGTCCTACAGGATCATTCCCTTATGGTATTGTAAAACAAAGCCTTAATCATGAAAGTGTTGCGGTTTCACCATTGTATGGTGTTTATGTACCCGATAGTCTTGCTATCGGAATATATCTTCATAAATACTTTATGAGTGAAATAAATACACAGAACTACTTGCATCCTCTTATTCAGAAAGGAGCAAAGAATACTATTAATATAACAAATCAACGTTTCTTGGAAAATAGAGTCCCCATGCCTTTAGATTCTAATGAATTACTGCTGATTTCAAAGCTGTTGCGTAGTTTAAACGATGAAATAAGACACGAACAAAATATGTTACAAGAATATCAGAAACAGAAGCAATACTTGCTCCGCCAGATGTTTATATAAACATCTGGCGGAGCAGATACTGCTTTTGAGAATTATATAAGTCAAGCAGACTCTTCTCTGTTTCTGTTTTACTTTCTATATGACTCAATATGGAATATATTCGTTTTTGGTTTTCCAAAGAGGGCAGTTTGATACTTGCCTTTTCAAAGTCTGCCTTACAAAGGTTGAACCTTGTACTTCCTTGTGCATAAGGATAGATAAATTTACGAAAAGGAGTTGAAGATACATAGTAAGATAAATATGGAGGGAAAGCTATCTTCGTATTTATGATATGAATACCAAAACAAAAGCTATTCAGATATACATTCTCATTGCCAAGATATACTGAGCCTATACCAACTTCCTCTGGAGTTTCTGATGATAATGTGAATAATACATCACCATATTCTACAACATTCTGTTTCTCACCCTTTTTGATTGCTACATATTGAAAATCTCTCTCATTGATAATATTGTTAGAATATACATTCAAGTAAGTTATGTATGGTTTTCCAGAACCAAAGTCTTGCGCTGATTTGCCAGACAAACCAGAATATGAAAGGCCAAGACTTGAAAATGAAGTCAATACATCATTGCCATATTGGGCATATAAAGAATCATTTAGTCCCCTGATTAAGGACTGCTAATGTACGATTTTTAGCTTATCCTCAAATATGAGCAATACTTAGCAAGCAGGTTCTCCAATGGAAGATCACCTTTTTCAAATCGCTCAGCATCAAGTGGCAAAATCCTTTCACACACTTTCAACCTGCCCTTGTAAATAGCTTTGATGTAGTGATTTCCGTTTTGTTGCTCAATGGTAACATCAGAAAAAAAGACAGTGATGTCTTCCGGGTCATATATAATGGAATAGCTCGGTCGTTTGGCACCGGGAATATCCTCCCGAAGAATATCCTTATCCACAAGGTCTTGAATATCCCGTATGGCTGTGTCTTTGGAACATTTAGCCAATGATGCCCAAGTTTTGGAAGTTATCTTTGCTTCATAACCATCAAGGAACAGGTTCAGCATATCGGTCTGTCTTTGACTAAGTGGTACAGAAGAAGCCTTTTGCCAAAAGAAACTTTTATTTAAGATGGTACTGATGATATTTTCCGCTTCGTCAAGTGCAACCGACAACGTATTAGCATACCAGTATATCCATTCAGTAATGTCACCATCGCCGTGTTGAGCCTTTTCCAAAATGTCGTAATAGTGATTTTTATCTTTATTTATTTGCGAGGATATATTATAGAATCTGAACTCGCTCTTATCAGCACGAGCCAACAACATATCAGAAAGTATGCGTGCCAAGCGTCCGTTACCATCTTCAAATGGGTGAATGCTGACAAACCAGAAATGTGCAATGGCTGAGCGTATAACCGAACTTATATTTTCCTGACTATTGAACCAGTCAAGAAAATGTGCCATTTCTTCGTCCACACGTTCCGGAGAAGGAGCTATATAATGGATTTTCTCACGACCGAACATTCCGGAAACTATATGTTCCTCGTTGGTGCGATACTGCCCGACCTCAATCTGAGAGCCCTCGCTGAAACCTGTCGGAAAGAATGCTGCTTGCCATGCACATATTTTCTCTTTCGTTAATAATTGGTCATAATGATTTACAGCATCAAGCATGACAGCCACAACAGAATCTATATAGTGCGACGGTGCTGTCTGTTTGACATTTTCGATACCCAATTTCCGGGCAATGGATGAACGTACTTCATCTACATTTAGTCGTATTCCTTCTATTTCTGATGAATAAACCACATCATATGTCAGATTCTCCGCCATCGCTTTCAATTTGCTATCAAATCCAAGCGAGGAAAGCCTGCCATACAACAAACCCTGTTTACGGTTCACTTCTTCAAGTATAGCCGTCAACTCAGTAGCATTCCAACGGAACGCAGTCCAATTGTCTTTTTCGTGTATATACATAGCTGATGCGTCATTTAGTAACGGATAACGTCGCAATATTTGCGACAAATATAGTAGATTATTGTCGTATCACCAAGAGATATTATATAATGTCGCAAAAACCACGGCGTTTTAAGGTGAAAAACGACTGATTGCTTTGGTTTGTATCTATTTTCAGAATAGAATCACCAAACTGAATGACTTTAATCTTCGCTGGGAAATCCTTAATGTCTGCGATTATTGAAATGGAATATGGTAACATGGCTAAAAGCATTTCGCATATAGGAGATTTTATAGAACAGACTTCCAAACGGAATAAAGATAGTGCAATCCTGAATGTTTTATCCGTCAGCAATAGTCAAGGCTTTATTCAGCAAAGTGAACAATTTGAAAACAGAATTGTTGCGAGCGATGATACTTCTAACTATAAGATTGTAGCAAGAAATGACTTTGCTTTTAATCCTGCAAGAATCAATGTTGGTTCTATTGCTCGTCTTACCACATTTGAAAGAGGAATAGTAAGTCCTATGTACATTTGCTTCCGTACAAAGGATAATCTATTCCCCGAATATCTTGATTACTATTTTGAGTCAAAGCGATTCTTCGCAGAAATACAAAAACGCTTAGAAGGGAGTGTTAGACAATGCTTATCTTTTGAAGGATTGTGCAACATTCCGCTTTGCATTCCAACGGTTGAAATACAGCAACAAATAGGAAAGCGACTATCTACATTAGCCAAAGAAATTAAATTGGAGATAGATTTCTTGGAACTATTACAAAGGCAGAAAAGATTTCTACTGCACCAAATGTTTATATAAACATTCGATGGAGCAAATACTGTTTTTGCTGAGAATACTTTGAGGAAAGCGTTACATTAGTTACTATCAAAGAATCTATTGATAAGAGGAGTTTGGTGCAACGCCCCGTTTTTGATTTATCAGGAAGAGAAAACGACATACGAAGTATGTCTTCACTATTTAGATTAGCAATAGCTCCATTACCACCTTGCAGAGAGTTCCATATATACCTACGGTATCTATTGGTTTGGAATAACCATTTTGTAATAGGCATTTTAGACCGATAGATACCACAAAAAGCACCTACAGTTATAGGATATAAGCATTTCCCATCATAAAAGGATGATTTTCCAACCAAAGCTGAACTTCCATTTGCCATGCAAATAATAACATCTCCATCCTGTAATTGCTGCTCTTGTGATATTTGTTTATTTACAATCACTACATTATTAGAATAGTCTAGTAAACAGCCATTGACAATATTGTTTGAACGCATAACCAATGTACCATTGTAATCTATAACATCATTACTGTTATAAGTCAAACCACGAATGTATGAACCAATATCACCAAGTCGCAATTTATCATAGTGACAATTGCTAAACACGCTTTCAATAATCGCAGACTTTAGTTTCTTCAAGTCCTCAATGATTTTGTTTTGAGTTGTAATGCGTTCGTCTAGGAGTGATAGCAGTCTGGCTATTTTCTCTTGTTCCTTTATGCAAGGAATATCAATGCAGACCTTACTTAATCCATCCTGACCAATATTAAAATGCTGCGCACCAGCTCCTTTTACAATAACTCGTTTTCTTACCGTAGGAGAAGTAAGAAGATAACGAAAGAACAATGGGTTGTAGTTCCCTTTGCTTTTACCCCTGATTACAAATCCACCAAACACTGCAGGTTTACTATCCAAATAAACATTTGCTTGACCTACATCTTCTAATGTTTCTGAACTACGTTGAAACAAGATATCACCATATTTTACGCCATAAGTTTCTAAATCACCATCAGCTATCTCCACCAAAGCCCTAATGTCATCATAATAGATGAATTGATTATTAAGAATATCCATCACTGAAATAAATTTCACTCCATTACCAAATCGTTTAGCTTCAGGGTTCATTCCATTTTTGAAACTCATAAAATCGGTTAGGAGATGTTTTTCCCATTCCCCCTCAAACTCCGGAAATCTCAGATTTGGGACATTAGGGACTTTTGTATTTTTATTATTAGCCATAGTTGTAACAGTCAATCTTTATCAGGGTTAATATCAAATGGTAATAATTCGTTTCCGTCATTATATCGGTCGAAATCGGAGATAAACGAACGGTCTTGTATGAGTTTGAATTTCTCGTACTCGCTATATGCTTTTTCACGCGCCGCTTCTTGCGAAACTTTGCCTGCTGTATCTTGTACATGATAGTCTATAGAGGACAAGAATTGCTCAAGGCGTTGTTTCCAGTCAGCCATATTGGTTAAGATGTGGCGTTTGGCACGAAGTTCAGCAAATTCAAGGAATGCAGTCGTTATGCTATTGAGCTCAGAAACCTCTTTGTCTGACAAGTAGTTCTTTGCCACAATCGTATCAGACTTCTGAACTCTGCCATCGGGTGCTTTCTTCCAAGTGGTCAGCCCCATGTGAGGCATTTCAGCATCTGCCCGTTCATAAACTATTTCTGCCGCTGTGCGATGAACTACTGCCAGATGCATCATATTCTGTACCATCTTAAAGAACAATTTGGTACATTCGGACTTCGGATCATAGTCGGCACTGCATTCGGCATAAATATCAGTAATCTTCTGATAGTATCTGCGTTCCGACGTACGTATTTCGCGGATGCGTTCCAGCAAGTCATCAAAATAATCCTTGCCGAAATGTTTACCTTGCTTTAAGCGTTCGTCGTCGAGTGCATATCCTTTGATAACAAATTCCTTCAAGACAGAGGTTGCCCAAATGCGGAACTGTGTGGCTTGGTAACTGTTAACCCGATAGCCAACTGCAATAATGGCATCCAGATTATAAAAGAACGGAGTACGTTCCACCTCCCGCTCACCCTCTGATTGAACTATCCCAATTTTTCGGATAGTTGCTTCTTTGGACAGTTCTCCGGTTTCATAGATATGGCTCAAATGATAGTTGATAGTTCGCACATCTACACCGAACAGTTCTGCCATACGTTTTTGCGACATCCAAAAAGTCTCGCTATTGAATATCACTTCAATGCGACTCTCTCCCTGTGCTGTTTTATACAGCAGGATATTGGATGTCAGCGCATTCTGCATCAATTCATTGATTGGTAATGTCTCAGAAAAGTATGCCCTTGCCTGCTGCACCAGCAGCTTTTTGGCATCCGCATTTTCTGCAACAATCATACATGCCATCTTCGAAAGGCGGAAAATAGAAACCTTACGAAACGAGCCACTGCCTATCTTAACCATATCAACCGCTTGGTTGAAATGCTCGTCCACATTCATACCCTTTTCACCTGCTGCACGAATCGCCTTGTCGATGACTTTTTGAAATTTCCAATAGGCAGAGTAGCCCATTGCAGCAGAAAGATCACGTGAACTCCAATATATATTTCCGTTTTCATCCTGACGACGGAGGTCATCAAAGGAAGAACGCATTTCCGGGATATTGTTTTTTTCTGTCATTGTACACTTATTCTACCAGTCCTAATTCTTTCAGATAGCCCTCAATCTCTTTATCGAGGTCTGCACGCTTGGCTTCCAATTCCTTGATTTCCTTCATGACAGCATGGATGACAATCGGTTCTTCCTCCTCAAACGTGTCCACGTACCGGGGAATATTGAGGTTGTAGTCATTTTCCGCCACCTCTTCGAGTGTAGCCAAGTGGCTGTATTTCTCGATTTCCTTGCGTTCACGGTATGTGTCCACAATTTTCCGGATGTGCTGCTCTCTGAGCTTGTTCTGCGTCTTTACCTTCTCAAACTCCTTGCTGGCATCAATGAACAGAATGTTGTCATTTTCCTTGCGGCACTTCTTGAATACCAAGATGCAAGTAGGAATGCTGGTACCGTAGAATATGTTGGCAGGCAGACCGATGATGGCATCCACATAGTTTTTCTTTTCAATGAGGAAGCGGCGAATCACTCCCTCGGCATTTCCACGGAAGAGTACTCCGTGAGGAGCCACACAAGCCATCGTTCCCCCTTCGTTCAGGTGGTAGATCATGTGGAGAATGAAAGCATAGTCGGCCGTTTTACGTGGAGCAAGCCGTCCGGCTTTGCTGAAACGGTCATCGTTGTTGAACTTGTCGGCAGCACTCCATTCTGCAGAGAAAGGAGGATTTGCCACTACAGCGTCAAACTGCGTGTCACCGAAAGCATCCGCTTCCAGCGTATCTCCGTTTTCGATGCGGAAGTTGCTGAATTTGATACCGTGCAAAAGCATGTTCATACGAGCCAGATTGTAGGTCGTGGGATTCTTCTCCTGACCGAAAATCTCGTTGGCTTTACCGATGCTTGCGGCACGGAGCAGCAATGATCCACTGCCACAGGTAGGGTCATACACATTACGCAGACGGGTATGGCCAATGGTGACAATCTCAGCCAAAATGCGGCTGACTTCCTGAGGTGTGTAGAACTCTCCGGCTTTCTTTCCCGCACCGGCAGCAAACTGGCTAATCATATATTCATAGGCATCACCGAGAATATCAATCTCTTGCGACGCTTCCACACCAAAATCAATGTCGTCGAGGGCTAGAAGCACATTGCTGACCAGCGTGTTCTTGTCGTCGGCTGTTTTACCCAGTTTCGGTGAAGCCAAGTCAATATCCGAGAAAAGTCCCCCAAAATCCTCCTCGCTGTCCTGTCCGAGCGTACTGTCTTCAATGCGCTTCAGGGAACGCTCCAGCATGGGCAGTATGTTTTCCTTCTTCTTGATGCTCTCAATAACAGAAGAAAAGAGGAAACTAGGTTCAATAAAATATCCGATATTCTCAAGACATTCCGTTTTCACACCTTCCTGCAATTCTTCCACATCTTCATCTTTCTCCATTGTCCAGAGTTCCTTGAAAGAAATTTCATCCTCTGCCAACGCATCATTGGCATGCTTTTCTATTTTCTCGGAAAGGTACTTGTAGAAGATGAATCCCAAGGTGAAATACATAAAGTCACTGGCTGACATATTACCGCGCAGCTTATTGGCTACTTCCCAAAGCTGGTCACGGAGTTTCTGTTGCAATTCTTCGCTCATATCTGTTTCTTCTAATTGTTTACTATATTATTCCCAACTGAAGGTACGGATAATATTCCGCAACTTGTCGAGTATTCTTGTCAAGGTCTTACGTCTTTTGATTAACCCCAGATGTTTCTCTTTTAAAGCCTCCTGAATAATTTCAGGTTTTTCCTTTTGCAGATAGTCATATTCCGAAAGGTAATGGTTGAGAACGGCTGAATCCAGTTCCTCTTCTTCTGCCAGCCGGTTGATGGCATGCGTGCGCTCCGTGGTGATATAATCGTTCAACCTTTCTTCCAGGTCGCTCGTACCGTCTGCCTTTTTCTTACGGGCCATGAAACTGTCCCGGTCATCATCCACATTCTTCTGAATGAATCCGTCAATCAGTTTGGCTTTGCTGCGGAGTTCGGCATCCTTTATCATCGTGTCGATGATTTGCTGGCGGCGTTCCGAATAATCCGTACTGTAGGGGTTCAGATCAGCAATGAGTTCCAGGATATAGGCTACATTGATGATGTCGCTGTGCAGAAGCTCCAGACAGAAGTCTATATCTTCCAACCCGGTGTCCGGTGTTGCCAGAGGGTCATCTTCGCAAACCACACTTGCTTCTTCCTCGGGCATTTGATATTCCTTTGGCTTTTCCTGTTTTCCACCTGCAGCAAAGGTCTCGTATATGTCGAGGTATTTACTACGGAAATCCATAAACTGCTGTTCGGTCATTCCAAGATCGGGGGCTTCTTCTTCAAATTCATCGTAAATCTGAATCTCAGCATGCTTCTTGATGATGTCACGGAAAGCAAGGATAAAGTCTTTCTTATCCTTCTCGCTTTGCAGCAAATCGACTGTGCTTGGTTTGGGATAAAGTCGCAGAAAATCGGTAGTCAGTTCCTGATACCGTTTTTTCACTTCCTCAAAGGGAGGGCGAACAATGTCTTCCAGATTATTGCTGTTGCTGAAAAGTTTGATGGAAGCATCCACGTTGCTCTTCAAATCCCGGAAACAAACCACCTTGCCGAACCGCTTTTTCTCATTCAGCACGCGGTTGGTCCGGCTAAAAGCCTGCAGCAGACCATGGAATTCCATGTTCTTGTCCACATACAGCGTATTGAGTTTCTTGCTGTCAAACCCCGTGAGGAACATACCGACTACCAGACAAAGGTCGAGTGGTTTCATATCCGCTTTCTTTTTCTTCATGCGGAGGTTGATGTCGTCATAATAGGCACGGAAGTTTTCAGTAGTGAAACTGGTTCCATACATTTCGTTGTAGTCATCCATGATAGCCTGCAGTTCATCCGCTTCTCCGGTGCTCTCGCTCACATAGCTTCCGGTATTCATGCCTGTAAGCGCATCGTCCTGACTGCTGTTTGCAGCATAGGTAAAGACTGCTCCGATACGAATTTTCGGATGGAGGCTCTTAAATATCTTATAGTAACGAATCAGCATGGGTACTGACTGTACGGCAAACAGCGCATCAAACTCGCCGTCGAACGTTGACTTATTGAAATTATTAAGGATAAATTTGGCGATTTCCGTCATGCGGTCGTTGTCGGCATTATCCACGTCCTCATTGCCGTGATAATACTCCACCAGGAAACCGAGCACATTCTCATCGGCAATGGCATCCTTAATCAGATACTTATGCAGACAGTTACCGAATATTTCCTTGGTGGTATGTCCATCCACGTTGTTCTCCACGAAGATAGGCGTACCTGTAAAGCCGAACAGTTGTGTATTGTCGAAGAACCTGACGATATTCTTATGGCAATCTCCGAAATGGCTTCGATGACATTCATCGAAGATCATGACGATGCGTGAATGGCGGATTTCTTCGATACGGCTGCTGTACCACTGCTTGCTAACAGCAGCATTCAGCTTCTGGATGGTGGTAATGATAATTTTGGAGTTGCTGTGCAAGCGTTTCACCAGCTCGTCCGTATTGTCCGTACTGTCCACCGCTCCCGGTTCGAATGCTTCATACTCCGCTTGCGTCTGCGTGTCAAGGTCATGGCGGTCAACCACAAACATCACCTTGTCCACATCATCCAGTTCAGAAACCAACTGTGCAGCCTTGAAGGAAGTCAGCGTCTTGCCGGCACCGGTCGTGTGCCAGATATAGCCGTTATCGTTAGAGTTAACCACACGGTCCAAAATCTTCTCGACCGCATAGAACTGGTAAGGACGAAGTACCATCAGGCACTTATCCCCCTCATGCAGCACAATGTACTTGCCGATGATTTTTCCCAAGGTACACTTGTCAAAGAAAATAGTTGCAAACTTCTCCAAGTCATTGAAAGGCACATTGGCAGCATCCGTCCAGTTGAAGGTAAACTTATAGCCGCTGTTCGGATTATTGGCAAAGTAGCGAGTATTCACTCCATTGGATATGACGAAAAGCTGGATGTAGTCGAACAGCCCATGGAACGAAGTCTTGTGGTAACGCTGAATCTGGTTATATGCCTGTTTGAGTTCCACTCCTCTGCGTTTCAGTTCGATTTGAACCAAGGGCAAGCCATTGATAAGTATCGTTACATCATAGCGGCACTTTTTCCTTCCTTCCACTGTAATCTGGTTGGAGACCTGAAATTCGTTCTGGCACCAGTGGGTACGGTTCAGAAACTCTACCCACACTCTTTCACCGCTTTCCAGTTCAAGCGGATACAGGTCGCGCAGTTTTTTGGCTTTTTCAAAACGGGTACCTCCTTCCAGGTAAATCAGAATCTTTTCAAACTCTGCCTCTGTAAAGGCAGAGCGTCCAAAATCCTCCAATCTCTTTTGATTGTGCTTTTCAAGCTGTCTCTTGAAATTGGAATACAAGTTTTTCTCTTCATCAATCTGAACATATTCATAGCTCATTTGCTGAAGAGTAGCAATAAGTCCATTTTCGAGCGCTGCTTCACTTTGTAACGGCATATACTGATGTTCTTTATTTCATTAAACAATACGGGTTAGTTGTTGGAATCAAACTGCAAAATCCGGATGCCCAAAGCCAACTCTATTTTACAGAGAGCTTCCAGGGAGAGATTCTCCCGTCCTTTAAGGATTTTGGAGATATACTGTTGGGTACAGTTCATCTTTTCCGCCAGTTCCTTTTGGGTAATTCCTTGTTCCTTCATTCTTGAATACATGATATTAGCGACCATTTTTGAATGGACAAACCAAGGTTTTTCACCTTGCTCAACTGTTGCTGTTACATTTTTAGCGGAAAGGGTTGTTCCCTTGATTATCTTAGACGTATTTCGCATCGTTTCCTATTTTTGTAGGCAGTTGCCTTCTGCCTACAAAGATAGTATTTTTCACTGAAAAAGCACAACTACAGGGTTGTTTTTCCTGTTTGAACAGATATAGTCCCTATTCTCAGAAGTGCTTACTTCCTCTTTGGCAGGCGTATTTTTCGGTTGTCTGTTTCCCATTTATCCACATAGTTGTTCAATGCTTCGGAGATAACATCTTTCAAGAGGATGCCTTCCACAAGAGAAATGTACTTCACCTTTTGAAGTAAATCCGGATCTACGATGAAGGTGGCTCGGATTTCATGGGGCTTCTTGGCACTTTTGGCTGTTTCGCCTTTCTTGGGGCGACCCACATTTTCCCTGCGTTTGGCTTCCAGTCTGGATTTCATTTTTTCGGTAGTTTCTGTTTCATTAGCGTCCTTTTTAGTAGCTGTCTTTGAAGATACCGCCTTCGGACTTTCCTGCTTATCGGTTTGAACTGTTGGTTGTTCTGCTTGTTCAGTGGCTTGTTCAGTGGCCTGTTCCTTAGGCTGTTCCTGCACCGATTCTGCTTGATTGGCTTCACCCATGAAGCCATCCATCAATAAGGATAAATTCTTCTTACTCATATTGCTTACTTTATTATTTGTTTACTTGCTGATTAACTTACTGTGCTACTAATAATCTTTGTGATTAGTCATATAGTAAGATAGTTTACCTATTTTTCTTCCCGACTGATTATCTCATCGGTCAGTGTTTGATAATCCGCTGCGCCGTTGCTTTTCGGTTCGTACTCAAAGATGGTCTGACCGGACAGCGGCATCTCGGCTATGGATATATTCTCCCGGATTTTCGTCTGAAAAACCTTCTCTCCATATCGTTTTTCCACCATGGAAATCACTTCCTTGTTCAATTTCCGGTTATTGAACCGGGTGAAGAAAACACCGCCTAATTCAAGCATTGGGTTTACCCTGCGTTTCACTTCCCGGACTATATCATCCAGCATGGTCAAGCCTTTCAAGGGCAAGGCTTCGGCAGTGAGCGGTATGTAGAGTTTATCCGCTGCCACCAGCGCATTGGTCGTCACGATACCGAGTGAGGGAGAGCAGTCCATCAGGATGTAGTCATACTTCTCCTTCTGTTCATCCAGATAGGATTTAAGGATGCCTTCCCTTGCCATTATGGTAGCCATGTCTATTTCGGCTCTTGCCAAGTCCAGTGAAGCCGGAACGAGGTCCAGGTTTTCACGGATGGGAATGATAGGCAGCGGTTGGTCTTTGACCAGCGTGTCGTAGATACTTGTTTCCGGGTCTTCGTTCTGCGTCAGCGTGAACGTGAGGTTCTGCTGTGCATCTAGGTCAACGAGCAGCACCCGTTTTCCTCTTAGGACAAGTGTTGCACCTATACATGCGGTAGAAGTGGTTTTGCCGACTCCTCCCTTCTGATTACCGATGGCTATTGTTATATTTTTTGCTACCATTTTAATAGGTTTACTTTGTTACTTTACTATTATATTATTATACTACATATATACTATATTATTTTATTACTACACAATTAGTTTACCTATATTTTATTAAAAACAACGTGCGATTTACATGTTGTATATCATATATTTATATTTATTTTCAAAGGGAGTAAAATATAAAGTTAATTACTTTGTTTCAATACGTAATTAGACCATTTATCATGTAGTATTTATCATATTATAAATAGATTTTTACATCAGACTTTATTTTATTATTATCAACTATTTATACTATTTGAAATATAAAAAACTCCGACCTACACCTCACGGCGGAAGTCGGAGCGGAACATATTTAAGGAATCTACGCTGTCTGTTTGGCTGCGAGTATCTGATGGGCATGGGCATTGACCAGCCGGACAATCCGGTCATGATGCGCAGTGTTCGTATTGCATAGCCCTCGACTCTGTATCACCTTCCCCTCGGTCAGTGAGAACTCAATCGTTTCGATGCGGTTTCCCTCCTTGTCATGAGCCGATAGTATCAAGCTGTCCGCCTTGGCATAGTATTCGCATTGGAAGACACAATGATGCAGGGCATTTCCCTCGGCTTGGAAGGCTTCCAGACTATCGAGTACCGAGATCACCAGGTCTTTGTCCGTGATGGTGATGCCGAAGTAGCGTGACTTCTCCTTGTAGAACTCGGCTTCCTTTCGTTTGGCTCGCTGCATCTGCTCTTGGCTTCTGCGTTTCTGCTCCATTTGGTTGTGTCGGTTCATCCAATAGTCATGTTCAGTTCTGAGGTTCTGCGGACAGATATACTTGGGGTTGCAGATGTCCTTGCCACACTGCTCCAGCAAGCGGATGGTGTCTGCCCACAATCCCATGTCCGAAGGGCGGTAGTGATGTCGGGTGGCTACCTTATACGACTGCCAGCATCGGTCAAGCTCCAAAGGTCGTTTTACAAAATAAGACACGGCATGTAAATCTTTTGACTTGAGGATGGTTTCCATCCGGCTGTCCGTCAGCACGGCTTTCATCAGTTTCATCGGGTGGCAATCGGGCAGCTTGCCTTTCATGCCGTTGCGTTTCAGTTCGGGAAGTACCCGATAGTGCGGATAAACATAGGTGTCTGCAATGAACCAGTGGACTTCGTTCGGTCGCTTCAAGGTGATTTCAGATGCCCAATCAAAGCAGTCCACATAATAGCTCAATGTCCTTGCCCTTGCCGTTACGGCCGACTTGCCTTCGGCATTAAGCCACAGACGGCACGCTTCCCAGCAGTCTATCTCCATTGGTATTCCTTTCCGGAAGGTCGCTTCCAAGCGGAAGACCCGCTGCACCTGCAAATGGTCTATTACTTCGAGGGAAGAAAAGTAGCAGTTTTCCTTGAGGGTACGCTTGAGGGTATCCTTGATTTCAAGGCGAGTACCGCAATGAGGGCAGCATACAGACTTGCCTTTTCCCTCATGGTCAAAGTGCCTGCCACAATCGCCACAGGTGCACTTGTGTGCGGAAGTCCGGAAACAGACATGTCCTGCCACTTTCCGTATTGCCCATGTGAGCACTTTGGGGCTTATGGCGGTCAGCTTCTCATTGGAAGCTGCCACCTGTTTTTCTATTTTCGTTCTTGCCTTCATAGTTCCATGCCTTGAAAGAGTGAGAGTTCTTGAATGGGTTTGGGTTGCGGTTTGGCTGCCTTGGGTCGGCTGTTGCGCTGCTGCAATTTCCGCATTTCCTCCTCCTGATATCGTTTGAGGGCAATGGCTCGTTGTTCTGCCTTCTCCTCCTCGGTCAGTTCGATGTGATGGTTCACCACCACGTTGCAGTCCATCGGCTTACCGATTTCCAAATTGGGTTCATCTATCGCATGGACTGCCATGGCATAAACTTCCATGTCGCTGAAACCGCAGCAGCCGGATTGCTGTACAGCATGGAAGATATAGTTGACCACATCGTCAATGGTGCGTGTGGTGGTTTCATACTTGACACGGAAGAGTTCATCTTCCTTGGCTCGGTTATCAAGATAGTTCTTGATGAGTTCCTTGAAATGGTCAGTTCCTTTCATATATTCCTATGTTTAAGCGTAAATAATCAGAGGTTACTTCGTAAATCAGATGGGAAGCAGTTCCAGCAGTTTCTTTAGTGGAATGGTATTGATGTCCGACTTGAGGAAGTGAACTATCCATTCCGGCTCTTCAAAAAGCGGGTGTATGGGTTCCACACTGAAATCGTCCCCGGTGGAATAGCAGTCAATGAGCGCGAAGTTGTTGCCATCCTTCCGGATGTGTGCATAGAAAGGAGGCATACCGCAAAAGCACTTGCGGAGACTCTCTCTGTCCCACTGCAGGGTGAGTTCGTAAACACTGCCCTTGTAGAGCATCTTTTCTTTTCGGTCTTTAAGTTTGTATGCCATAGCTGAACTAATTTTTTCCCTTTGGTTTGAAGCCTTTCGGCTTCTCACTCCCGGGTGATTTTTACGATGCCTCTTCTTATGAAGGGTGCAAGGGACGGAAGGCAAATGTGGCAAGGGGAAAGCGGACGGAATACCCAATTTGGTACAAATTGCGGAAGGCTGCCGGCTGCTTTCCTTGCAGCCAAGCGCAGCGCCATTTGATGCAGTACCGACCCTTCGTACCTTTGTATCGGAAATTTCATCGGGAGTGGAAATGCCTGACTAAGGAAAGAATCCGCCAGCTGTTAAAGATGGAAGTTTAACTTTTAATCTTTTCAAAATCTCACTATCTTTGCAAGCCCTGATAATAAAAGTTCAGAAAGGCATGGTAAAGAACAGACTTAATCACTCTACAAAATGAAAGATCAAATACGTCTATTGCGAGATTGCTTCCATAACGAGATTCCGGCAGTTGTATTCCAGGGAAATGACAGCTGTGCCGGAGAGATACTGGAAGCCGCCAAAAAGATTTATCAGAAACACGGCTGCAGTCAGGAGTTCCTTTACGACTGGCAAATGTTCATCAACGAAATGAAGGCTTACCAGCAAGAGAGTCCGGAACAGGTACAGCTTCCCCAACTGACCCATACCGAAGCAGAACTGATTCGGGAAGAAATGAGACAGAAAGGCATGGTTTACTGATGCAACAAAAAGTCCTGATGCGCATGGATGAATGGTATCAGGACCTCTTATTTTGTCATTGCCGATGAATGGCAACCACGTAAAATTTTTGATTTTATTTTTTCGAAGCCGCCAACGAAAGTTTCCTGAACTGCTTCAGCAGCGGTTCCATTTCGAGTGAGACACAGCGGGCACGTTGGCCTGCAGCCTTGTTTCCTTTTTCTGCTTGAAGGGCTGCATCTTTTTGGAATGCCTCCATCTTTATTTGGAGTTGTTCGAGTAATTCATTCATAATCTTTGCATTTAGAGGTTACTTTACCTAATAGATACTTATCACAGGTCTGAACTTATGCGCCTGGTCTTTCGGAGTTTCCTGAATGGCTCCTGACTGCATCGAGAAGAGCCAAGCCTTGCTGTCCTTTTGGCCCTCCACTTCGGTGGAAGTCCACAGCCAACAGTCACCAGGCTGCAGACTGAGAGGTAAACCACCGACCGCTTCAATCCGTTGGTTGACTAGCCCAATTTGCTGATAGAGGTAAGTGAGCTGCTTGACCGAAGGGACATAGGCAGACTGGCCGTAGCGCCACATATCGAAGACATAAACGGCTAAGGGGGACTTCACTTCCTCGTTGCGGTACACGGCATGGGTGTTCTCATTGCCGTCTTCCTTTTCCAATGAAGCCGAAGTTTCCTGTTCGACACCCAGATTGTCGGCAAAGGCTGCCGATGCGACATCCCGGATGGAAACGGCATAGCCCAAAGCTTTGATCTCCGGATTCCGGTTCACATGATAGACAATGGCCACCGGTTCCTTTTGGGAGGAACTGAACTTTTCTTTGGACAGCACACTGCCATCCGAGCAGACTACGTCACCAACCTGGAGGGAAAAAGCGATGGATTGGTTTCCTTCATGGTCACATTCTTCGCAGGAGGTGAATAGCATGGTTCCTCCTGTGAGTATAGCGCACAGTAAATGTTTCAAATTTCTCAGCTTCATAGCAGCGGTATTTCAAATGATTTGACTACAATTTCTGCCTCCTTATCGAGGATGAACCAGTATTCCGAGTGATACGGTTTTCCCTGCGGCGTTTTTGCTTCAAAATCTATCTTAACCTTCCAACCGTTGAACGGCTTTGCGACCTTTTCTTTCCCTGCTTTCACTTCTTCCATTTCTCCATAAGCTATCAAAGCCCGAAGGGTGGTCATGGCATCCAACTGACGGGTGACTTGATCACTCATTGCGGCATCATCCTTGTCGAGGTTCTGGAAGTAATCTGTTTCCTCCATCAACTTGTGGCCGTACTGCATCAGGTGCATGGAAAGTGCAGCCTTTTCATGTTGATTGACATACTCCTTACCAAATACCGAATCTGCCTTACTGATGCCCTTGATTTGGATAGACTCCGGATTATCGACGGTTGCCTTCAAGGCTCTCTCGGCAATTTCCACCGCCCGTTTTTCGGGGCTGTCAGAACAGCTGGCGAAGTATAACAGTCCGCCCCAGAAGCAGACGGCAGTTATCAGCATGATGATAATTTTCATTCCCGGTTTCATATCTTCACAATTTGGAGTTTATCCGGAGAAAGGCCGAGACGCTTGCGATAGATGGTGCCATCATCACGGTACATCTCCAGTTCATTGGAGGTAATTTCCTTTTCACAGATTTCCTTGGCTTCTGTCAAGCTCAACTGGTGGCCACCGATGTTGCGCCAGACGGCAAAGTTGCACGGCGCCTGCTGGTTGCTGTAATTGGAGCAGTTGAAGGCTCTCGTACCCACCCGAATATCGCCGCCACAATGCGGACATTTGCCGATGATGGACTGCATGTTGATGGCACCGTTGTCTGCCAGTTCCAGCACGGAAGGGAAAGCCTTTCCCTCCTTGGAAGCGAAGCCGTCCGACAGAATGAAGCGGTGCTCCAACAGTTCAGTGATTTCCTCGTCACTCATCTTGCGGTTGCCGATAATGCCGTTGATATTCAGCACACAGGTAGGCTGTTCGGCGATGTTGTTCTCACAGCGGTAGCCCTTGCAGGTCTTTACCACGTTGCCGCCACACAAGGGACAGCGACCGATTATTTTCTTTTCCATACGCTTTTGTATTTGGATGATTTGTTTACTATATGACTCTGTTACTTGTTGTTTTAATTATTTTCTTATTTCCTTACTTGATTACTTTGTGATTAGTAAATTAGTTTAGTTGTTTACCTATTTACCATTTCAGGCTGTAGCCCTGGTTCCAGTCCGAGATGATACCGCCGATGATGTTCTTACCGGACATCACATTAGCCCATCCTTCGGGATCGAGCGAGAACCAGAGGTCGTTCCATGAGAGGGTGCGTACCTGCCAGGCCAGGATAAACAGGTTGGTATTGATGGCTTCCAGCCGGCTCACCACCTCATTGGCGATGTAGTAGCGTTCCGAAGCGTTCAGCAGGTTCACCTTGTGCTTCTCGTTCTTGCCGTCATCTCCTGTCACGTCATACTTACCCGAAGTCACCAACTGTTTCATGAAGGGAAAGAGTGCCGTCATCTGTGTGGCAGCATCCGTCAGCTCATCCGATACCATGGCCGCAATGACGGTTCCCTTCAGATTGCCGCCCACCGATTTGAGAAGCAGACTGCAGTTCTGCGGGATTTCCTTGGCAACCAGTTCCCCGGCACGCTTAATCTGGTAAAGGTTCTGCATGGCACCTTGCGCATTCGAAAGGTAGTCCAGCATCTTGTCTTCCACATGGTGAATCCGTTCCAGCGAAGCGGTTACTGCCACTTCCGCTGCAATGATTTTCTCCTGCGTCTTCTTGCGGTCCTTGTGTATCTTCTTCAAGGCTGCGGTCTGACCCAGTACGGCAAAAGTCAGCGCCGGGTCGGTCTGTTGGGCAAAGAGCGGAGTTTTACCTATCAATAAGCCAACAGCAGCGATTAACAAGGAGCGTTTCCATCGTCTTACATTCATATGTTTATAATTTAGGGCCCGCATTTCTGCGTTCGGTCAGGTTATTGATTTGGTCCTGTTTAGTCGGATGCAGCCGCACCTCCATCGGTTTGTTGAGCAGACAGTCGTTCCAGTCCTTGAAAGCCTTCGGTGGAAGCCATTGCCCCATATCGTATCTGACCGACAAGTGTTCCTTGACTTGCACCTGAAAGGGTCGCTCCGGATCTAGCCGGAAGGAACGTCCGTTCGCTTCCACTTCCAGACTGTCACGGGTTCGGTTGATTTTCAAGGGGATGTTCTCTACCAGTGCCATCATGCGCAAGCCGTAGATACGACCGGGCAGGTCATTGTCGAAACAGTCAAACGGTCGGGCTCCGGGAAAGCGGTTCAGCACCTGCCGGATTTGTCCGTCAGAGAACGTACCGCCCAGTGATACCAGGGCAATTTCATTGGTCAGTTGCTTCCGGTTCCACTGGTAGAATGCCATGGCATCGAAAGCCGACTCACAGAAGAAGACACTCTTCACCACATTCGGATAGCCTCCGGACAAGTCGGCCACCCATGCGGAAGAGGAAGAATCACTCCCAGCAGCCTTGGACTTGTAACCGCCGTACCCTCGCATTTCGTAGCCCCGGACCTGGTCGTTCTCTCCGTTGGTATAAGGGAAACCGATGTTGTAGCCGTCAAAGTTCTCGTTCTTCCTGTCACGGATAAGCCGGATGAACGGAGCAAAGGTGCGCACCGTTTCATCAGACAATCCCCTTTGTTTGAAGATGGCCGGAATCTTATCGTGATTTATCGGCTTCACCTCATACCTGGAGCTGTCGAAGGTGGCATGATACCTGACTGACTGCACATACTCCCGGTCTTCGCGGTATTCGGGTTCGGGCATGTTGGCAAAGCGGGACAGCACCTTGGCTATCTTTTGCCATTCATCCTTGCCCGACACGTTGAAGGCATTCAGGTTCTCCCGGATGAGTGTGACCACATCCCCCTTGGAACCGTCACGGCGGAAGAACCGCTGGGAAGCCTTGTCCTGGGGGTGGCAGATTACAAGCGCATCCCGCTTTTCCTTGCCGTCACCTAACACCAGCTCCATGTAGCGGCCCACACCGGCCTTGCGGTCCAGGCGGTACCCGAGCGCATAGGCTACATCGTCGATGCCTACCTTGGCTTTGAGGTCCTTGAAGTTTACCTTGTAATCAGTCATGGTTCATGGATTTAAAGATTCTACATGGTATCAGACGCTTAACTTGGAACCCACAGCCTGCGTACGTTTGAGATTAGCTATCTCCGGTTCGAAGGTCTTGTGCGCCGTCATGTTCAGGAAGGCAGCCTTATCCTTGTAGTCCGTCAGCTGGAAGTAGGTCTTCGCCGTATCTTTCGATACCTTCTTCAAACCCAGTTCCACACCGTCATACGAAGCACGGATGGCATAATCCCCGTTGAGTGTCTTCACGATGGCCGCATTCTTGAACGGCACCTCTTCGCCTTCGCCCAACGGGGCAAACGGGTCGTTCTTCGTCAGATAGGGCTGCTCGTTCAGTGCCAGACGCTGCTTGTCCACATGGTCCAGAATCAGATCCGAAGCCTTGTTCACGTCCGCCATGACGGAAACGATGAACTTCGGCTCCTGCTTCAGCACCCCAATCCAGGAATCCAGATAGGCTGCGGAGTTGTCCGTAATCTTGGAATCGAAGCCCATCGAGTGGCTGATCATGGCGGCGGTCAGTTCAGCTACCAGTTCCTCCTTGGCGTATTTCGGGTCTCCAAAGCGTCCGCCCATCTCGCGGTTGAGCCGTTCCGGGGTCATGGTGGAGTGTGACATCTCATGCAGCATGGTGGAATAGAACTCCATGCCGCCCCGGTAGACTTCCTCGGGGGTATCGCCGATGTTGAACTGCTCCTTCATGGGCAGCACCACGATGTCCTGGGTCGGTGAATAGAAAGCTCCGTCCACCCGTTTGTCCGCCTGTATGGGGCAGAGCCAGCCTTGCGTCTCAATCATCCGGTCGAGAGCAGCATGGACATACATGCCTTCCTTATCCCGAAGCTCGGGCACCTTGAACTTCTCCATGAGTTTCTGCACCCGTTCGGGCTGTACCTCTGCCAGATTGGTCTGGTCGATGTTGTACACGGGGAAAGCCTTAAAGAAGGGAATGACATCCATGCCTTTCTTCTCTTCCTTGCTCATGGCCTTATACTCATCCGAACTGACATTATGGCCGTTCTTGTCCTTGACCAGCACGTCCCAATAGACCACGGGAAAGGCCTTTTCGCCTTTCAGTACATGGGCTTTCAGGTTGTGCGCCTGCTTGAAGGTGAGGTACACCGGTAGTTGATAGCCCTGGGCAGCCGTCTGCAACTGGAGGAAGAAGGAATTGGAACCCGAATAGTTGCGGCCTCCCACGTTCTGTGGGAGACCTGCAAATCTGGATGCGCCGCCAATCCAGCCTTTTTTCCAGTCGGAAGCCTTCATCTGCTCCATGCGGGCTATCATCATTTCGGCAAAGCGGTCGATGGCTACCTGCCCGGCATTGCCTGATGTATTAGTTCCATACGCCATAGCTTTCGTCATCCATTACCTGACGGTCCATCTGGTCGATGTCCGTCTGTTCAACATAAAATTCAGCGGATTCATCCGAAGGATCCGTGCCGTGGGTCTGGCACCATTCCAGATAGTCCTCTGCATTATCACCGTCCATCACAAAGCGGAGGAAGCCGATTTTACCCTCTTGAAGGAGTTCCACCAACTCCTCGTGTGTCTTTTTAGCTATCATATTCGTTTACTTTTAGAATTTCTGATTGATTGTTCTCTTGATTTTGTTACATTTTCATGGAAGTCGACTTCTCCAGCTTGTTGGTCACGGCTGAAAGCATTTCGGTAATTTCCGTATTGAGGTATTTGGCTGCAATCTGTTCCCGGGTGGCAGTCTTTGCCTTGAAGAGCGAGTAGCCGTCATCGAAGGAGAGTTCATGCTTGCTGGTCTTGCCCTTGTCGCCCAGGTCCATCGAAACCTTCCATTTGTTATCAGAGTGGTCCTTGGCCACACGGACTCCTTTGGGGTCCACTCCTTCGGGAAGCTGGTACTTCTCGTAGGCAGACTGCAGGTGCAGGCGCTCCCCGAAGTTCTTCTCCACAAGTTGTGTAGGACTGACCACGCGGTCGAAGTAGGCATTCAGGTCCTCACGGGAAGCCACTGCCGACATCTTGGTGTCGCCCATCTGCACATAGAACTTATACTTGCCGTAGTCCGGTCGCTGCTCGTCCTTTTCCTTATAGACATTGAACTTGTTGATGGTAATGGCTCCATCAGGACCGGACAACTGCTTCGGCATTTGGAACGCTTCTTCCGATACCTTCGGCATCAGCTTAGTCGGATAATACTTCTCCATCAGCTGCGGCACCGTCAGTTCCTTCTTCTGGTATGCAGCCAAATCCGCTGCGTCCATTTTCTGCGGCTTCAGTTGCACACCATCAATTTTAGCAGTGAAGTACCAGTCCGCCGGATTAGTGGTGCTTTGGAAGGCATGTCCGTGGCTGACTTTCTCGCCGTTGGTGGTAATCATCTGCGGCTCGCGTGGCTTGCGTTCCTGCTTGGCTTCGGTCAGTTGTTCACTCTTGACTTCGGCTTTGGCTTCCGCCTTCATTTCCTTGGCAGGTTTCTCCTCTGCAGCCGTCTTGACTGTCTTGGTAGGCTCTTCCTGCACAGCCTGTTCTTTCTTCTTTTTCGCCATAGTGTTCTTGTTAGAGGTGTTCGTTTCTTTCAATTCTTCCCCGACCTTCTCCTTGGGTTTCTTCATCAGCTTCGGACGGTCTATCGCATCACAGATAGCCACTCGCTCTCCAGAGCGTACCAGTTTAGGGAGATGCTTGTCCAATTCATGATGGGGAAATATCAGGAGTTTGATGGGGTCTTTCTCCAACGGAAGTATCTTGTCTAAGACCTTCAGCGCCAGTATCACCGATGCCTTGAGTGCATCCTCCTTGTACATTTCGTAGAAGTTCCCGTTACGGAAGAGCAACATCGCATCGGGATGCTTCTTCTTCATTTCGTTGAACATCTGTACCAGACCTACATCCTGTTCGGCATTTTTCTTCTTGACCATAAGGGTAGTGATTTAGCGTTTGAGTCCTTGAGATTTTTCAGTCTTGGGCGCATGAAGTTTCAAAGCCCTTTCCTGCGACTGCTTGTCTACCACCTGCTGGTATTCCCAGCGGTTCTTGTCCGTCATTACCAGTCCTAGGAACTCGGGATGTTGTTCGTCGTAGCGGAGTTTCTGTTGTCGCTCCCACTCCTTCATATCACCTTGGATGAGTTTGAAACCCTGAGGCTCTTTCAGGTCGACTCCGACCGAAACCTTCTCGCCGCCTACATTCAGTTCGATAGGTTTTCCCTCGCGTACCTGCTGCTTCTGCTGCATACCCAGTTCGATGTCGTTGACTTTCTCCATATCCTTGAGTTTCTGTTCGAGCTGAACATCCGTGACACGTCGATGGATGACGGATTTGGTTTCGGGATCGAGTTGCAGATACTGCTGGGTCTTTTCACCGTTGACTTCCACAGCTTTCTGGATGACCTCACCTTTGTTGAGTCTTTCCGCTTCCTGCTCGGACAGACGCAATACCGGACTGCGTTCCTTTTCAAGTACGGCACGTACCGGGTAAGCCATGAGTGCCGGGTTGCCGTATTTATCCGATACCAGCTGGAGTTTGAGGGGAAGCGTGATCAGGTCTCCGTTACGGGCACTGATGGACACCTGCAAGAGCGGTGTGACCTCTCCGGAAGCCAGTTTCTCCTTCACTTCCTGAGGGAGGCTGTCTGCTTTCTCCCGGTCAATGCCCAGGACTGCCAGTTTTTCATAAGGCAGTCTTTCAGAATGATTGATGTTGTGCATTTTCGTATTGTTTAAGTAAAACGATATATTTGCGGTCGGAACCGCCTTGAACACCCGCAAAAGTATTGGCAACCCTATTATCGAAAAGAAATGCACAACATCATTCTGACCGCCGTACTGCTGATTCTTGGTTCCGCTTCAGCATCGGCACAGTTCTATACGATTACCAAAGAGAAGGAAATCCGTCCTGATAAGCAACAAAAAGTGGCTCCTGATACCCTACAGAGGGATTCTGTGGCTTTTGAGTCTTGCCAAATGGCAGAAAAGGATTCACTTGGCCCAGAAGAGCCTGTGAAACCACTTTCGGAGCTATATACCCGAAAAGTTTACGTAAGGGTGTCCCATGAAAAAGCACTTCCTGCACTCACTATTCCCAATCTCTATCAGGAAATCATCCGCAACGGCATTCGGTATCCGAAGATAGTACTGGCACAAGCCATACTGGAAACGGGGTGGTTCCGTTCGCCACTCTGCCGAAACCGACATAACCTGTTCGGACTGACGAATCCCCAAACCGGAAAATACTACGAGTTCAATCACTGGACGGAAAGCGTCCGAGCCTACTACACCAAGGTACAGTACAAGTACAAGGGAGGAAACTACCTGCTGTGGTTACGGGATGTTGGCTATGCGGAAGACCCAAGGTATATTCGTGAGGTAATCAGAGTTCTAAAGCATTTGGGTAAATCATAGAGTGGAATACAACTAGAAAAAGAAACAGAGACTACTTACGATTGTAGCCTCTGTGAAAATATATAGAGTATCGGTCGGGGAATTTATGCTCCCAACCTACAATAGGGATTGCAAAGTAACACAAAAAAACAGACTATCTGGACTCTTCCTTGAAAAACTTTTAGGAGAACAGTTGCTTTACGTTGCAGTTGAAGGCATAATGCAGCATGCTTCCACACACCTTGCATCGCATAGAGCTTAAAAGGAATTATCAACTGATTGACTTTACATTTTTTGCCTAAAAGATACATTCGTATCACAAGGTTTGCTACCTTTGCGTCTGATTTAGGAAATAAGTCCAGGCAGCAGGAGGTGCTCCGCAGTAGCATATAGATAGCCTTCAACACCTGATTTGATAATTAAACGTATGAGAAAAATGAGTAAAACAATGATTTTTGGGATGTTGACAGCCCTGTTTGCGTTAGCATCCTGCATGGGGAATGGAAATCCGGTATCCTTGTCTGACCTTGAAGGGGAATGGAATGTCGTAGAACTGGCAGGCCAGTCGGTGAATACGAAACAACAGCCTTTCATCGGTTTTGATACCCATGAAATGAAAATTTATGGATATGGAGGCTGCAACCGGCTGATGGGTTCGTTTGAATGGTCGGACGAATCAGCCCGGATGGTGATGGACAAGTTGGCTTCCACGATGATGGCATGTCCGAATATGGAGCAGGAAAAGGCACTTTCACAAGCACTTGCCCTGACGAAAAAAGTAAGACAAGAACGCACGGATCAGATTATGCTGTGTGATTCATTGGATAATCCATTGGCCAAACTGAGCAGACGCTATTTTTTGATGCCGCTATCTGATTTGCAGGGCACATGGGACGTGGTGAAAGTGAACGGCGAAGCCTTGTCGGATTCCATGGAGAACCGCCCCTTCTTCTCACTCGATGTAACAGAGAAGACACTCAGTGGAAATGCCGGATGCAACCAGATGAACGGTAAGTTCAAGACCCTTGAGAAACAATCCAATTCATTGGTGTTCCTGCCTATTTCCAGCACACGTATGACTTGCCCAGACATCGAAACCGAGTTTGCGGTATTGGCCGCCTTGAAAGAAGTAACAACCTTCGGCATGTTACCCAACGGACATGTGGGACTATTCGCTGCAGGCAGTGTACAGGTGCTAGAACTAGCCAAGAGAAATAACTGATACCTTCCTATATTTTTCCGATGACATAGTGATGATGACAGACAAGGCTACTTTTCTACTTTTCTCCGGTTCCTCATATCCTGGAGAAAAGAGCCTTTGTTTTAGCTAAGTACCGGTTGCCGATAAAACCCCAAAGTACGGCTTATAGAAAAGGTATCTCAGCAGACATTCCCTATTGATTTTCCAATCCAAGTTTACCGCATCATGAAATTATATGTAGCCATCCAACGTTTTCTGAACAAGAACTGGGTGCATTATATTGTACTCTTCTTCATTTTGATTTCCATTGTGGCAGTCATTGCCAGTTCTTTTGAAGAGATGTCCCGGTATCGGTTAGCCTTATTCGGCATCACCTACATTTCTTCGTTCGTATTCCTGCTCGAATATGCAGCTCGTATCTTGTCCGCGCCAGCCCTTCATCCGACGAAAAGTGCTATTAAGGCACGTCTGCATTATACATTCTCTTTCTACGGATTTGTGGATTTTGTAGCCATCCTACCTTGTGTGCTGACCTATATCTATTGGAACACAGAAGTAGTGCACATCATTATCCTCCCTTATATTTTCATCATATTCAAGCTGATACGGCACTCACGTTCATTCCGTTTGATTGGGAAAGCTCTCTATTCCGTCAGAGAGGAACTTGTTACGGCCTATACAGCCAGTTTCATTACCATCTGTTTCTCGGCCATCCTCATGTATTACATCGAGCGGAATGCCCAACCCGATGTGTTTGAAAACATCGGTGACGGCATTTGGTGGGCCATCATCACCTTTGCAACGGTAGGTTACGGTGATATTTATCCCATCACTCCATTGGGCAAGTTGTTGGGATGTATCATCTGCCTGGTCGGTGTAGCCATGGTAGCGATACCTACTGGTATCATCAGTTCTTCCTTTATGAGCATGATTCAGAACAAAGAACGGCAGCAAATGCAGGCAGAGAAAGAGCAAGAAGAAAAGCGGCAAGCTGATTCCGACGAGAAAAACTAATCTTACAATCAGGATATAAACGGGCCATTCATTGAACTTCGTTGAGTGGCAGTACACTGTAAGTTATCTGTTTCTACTACTTGTGAAACACAGTACGCTTCTTTATGAGGCTATGCACTGTTCCGAATGTATCGTGATAGTAAAAGGAGGTGTGCCAAGAAGGCACACCTCCTATATTATTTCATCAGTTGTATCAAATGTGAGGCTACACAAGCATAACCTTTGTCAGTAAGGTGGATGTAATCGCCACTATAAAGTCCATCGCGTATTGTTCCTTTTTCGTTAAGGAACCAGTCTGTAGGATTTGTATAGCTAACCTGAACTCCAAAGGTGTGTGCTCTCAGCAATTCATGAATACGGTCGCATTGTTTACGAATTGTACTGTCTGGCTCCTTTCCCGAAGGAAAAAGTCCCAGTAAGATAATTCTTGAATTGGGAAACTGTTTGCAGGATTCTTCTGTAACGGCAATGATGCCCTCAGCCGTATCGTCAGCTGTGTCATGGCCAATCAGGTTATTGATTCCGATGGCAATTACCACATATTCTGGAGTACATCGGTTGTAGTTTCCGTTACGGATGCGCCAAAGTAAATTCTGCGTGCGGTCACCTGAAATACCGGCACTTTCCCAGTTTCCCTGTCCCAACGCATTGTCCATAGCCTGTTTGCCGGGGGTATAGCTTATGAGCTTACGCATTCCGCCCCAACCTTGTGTAATGGAATTGCCCAGCAACAGCAATTTCAGTTTACGTCTGTTCAGTGTTGCTTTAATATCCTGTGCTACCGTATGCCATTCCGAACCTTCCACCCATCCGGCAGCCGATCGATACTCGTTTCCGGGAACAGCATGGGTACATTTATTGACCCACAAGTCGGTAGCTTTCAGTATGAAACGTACAATCGATTCTGGATTGTTCAATGAATGTGGATGATGGCCGATTCCGGGTTTGTGAATTACGGTAATTGAGGCACCCAAGCGTTTCATCTCTGCTTCAAAAAGGGCTGTATTTTCTGCAACCGGAACAATATCGTCAGCATCGCCCACTACGTGTAGCACTGGGATACCTGCACGTGCAATCTTAGCAGCATGATTCAGCGGGTTCTTTTTCCAACGTAAAGCCTGTTCTTTATTCTTAAAGCCGTAGGCTGCCAGCATCCGCGTTACGTCCTCGGCTGAACTTTCATGAACACCTTTTCCTATCGGCCAGCTCTTTATATCCATGACCGGTGCATCGGCATAAATACAAGCTACTTTATCGGTATTCCGTACAGCCCAGTTATAGACTATCAATCCGCCACGACTCATTCCCTCTAAAACAGCTTTTTTATGAAAACCGTTCTTCACCAGATATTTGTAAAACTTGTTCCAACGCTTGACTGCTTTATCAGCACCATACAAGTCTGCCACATCGCAATATACGACATGAAACCCATGCTCCAGCAAGTCAATATCGGTTTGCGGCTCATGTCCCCAAAAACGTGCTCGCCATATCCAGGGTCTTCCCTGCACCTCTTTAGCCGGACGCACTACTTTGCAAGGAACTCCATCCAGTTGAAAATCGTAACCCTGATAACCATGAAAATTAAAGGAAGTAGTATTTTGGGGTACAAAGGCTACTGGTTTGTTTTGAGCTGCATTCAGCAAGTAATCGCCAATTTTGCGAGCCATCGCACCTGCTCCGATAGAAGAGGGATGCAAACGGTCCGGCATAATGGACTGTTCCCATTGATTGCCGAATAAATTATGCAAGTTAATGATACCCAATTCGTTATCATAGGCCAGTCGTTCGACTGTCGGACGTACCTCTTCTTCGATAATGCGTGGACTGATGGTATTCTTTTCGGTAAGAAAACAACGTACCGGAGTGAGCAGGATTACTTGTGGATGTGAATCCAGCGAACGATAGGTATCAATAAGTGTCTGATATGCATCCATAAAATGCTTCTTGCTTTTCCAGTTTTGGGGTTTGGTATCATTGGTTCCCAGTTTAATCAAAACAATATCTGGAAGAAATTTTTTTGATTCGCTATATACCTCTGTGCAAACATACGGATAATCGCCGTCCGACTGTGCCGTTGCTCCATTTGAGCCAAAGTTACGGACCTCGTAACCTTCGCCTAAATAATACTGCAACTGGGCAGGATAAGAATTTTTCTCCCGATTAGAAATACCTGCGCCATATGTAATGCTGTTGCCCACACATGCCACCTTAATAACCTGTTTCGCCCATAAATTGATGGGGAAAATCAACATACAGCATATACATGCTAAAAAGATTTTCTTCATTATACTATACGATATGTTTGACAAAAATTCCATTTCATAAAAAATGAAAGTAACAGGTAATCCCCTTCATAAATTAGAAGTTTTCTGCTACTTTCTCCCAAAGGTTGCCCAACTCACGAAAACAAGTCGCCCAACTCAGCAATTCAAGTTGGACAACCTGATGCAAAAACGTTTATCAGTCAGGCAAATTGCCGTGATTGAATCAGCGGCTCATCCAGTCCGTCATTTCAAAACGTACCGTCATCGAATATTTCAGTTGGATGATACGGAAATTATCATATCCTCCGGCATTCATAGACATCACGTTGCTTTGTGAGATAGCAAACCTTCCAGAGTTTGCATCGGTGTTTTCTACGATGCGTATTACCGGACCCAGTCTTTTACCCAAAGCCTCCACCAGATAAGTGGCTTTGCGTTGGGCGGCTTTCAGGGCTTCAATCTTGGCTTTCTGGTGGTAGGTCAGGATGTCCTTGTTGTCCAACTTGCCGATACGCATCGAATGAATGCCCCGGGTGTTGAGTTTTTGGACAATCCGGTCAATCTGCCTAAAGTTCTGCAGGGTAATGTCCAACTGCTTCGAGATAAGGAAGTCGTGCCCTTGGTTGCGCCAGTAATTTCCGTATTCCTGAATGCGCACGGCAGAATCGGGGATACCGGCATTTCGGATAACTTGCATCAATTCCTCTTCAATCCGGGTGATAGGCACCTTCGTCTTGTATTGCTTAGGCTTCGATACACCATCAAATTCCTCTTCGAAATACTCCTGTATCTCAATGAGATAATGAATCTCATCCGGTACAACCTCCATTTCAGACATTCCGGTCACTTCGATATACCGCTCACACTCCTGCGCTTTCATCGCAACACAAGCCAGTAGGCTCATGACGAAAATTAGTCCATACTTTTTCATACACAAATACTTGAATTTAGTTCAAACTGTTATCTTTTTACGAACCGACTTTAAGGAATTTCAAATGGGGCAGACAAGCAAATGACGTGCTGATTATGGGGAACAACCAGCTTATTTATCCGATAACGTCCCTTCGGCAAGTAATAAAAGTCACCTACGGGAATGCGAAAGCAATACAAACGATGGGCTTGTTCATCGTTTATCCACTCTGTCTCTGCTGTATCGGGCAAATGCTTCAATTGCGGCTGTTCCCAATCTTGACCATTCCATTGCTGAAGCTCCCAATCTCCGTTAAATTCAAGAGGTACATCCGTGTAATTGGCCAGAAAGACATCGATGACCTTTACATCTTGCCAATACACCTTACGCTCTGTCCAAAACTGATGTTCCTGCTTACGATAAGATTTCGGCAAATCTTTTCTATACCACAGATAATACGTCGGCATCTCATAAATAACTGTATCCCTGTCTTGTATCTGTGGGGCAATGGCTCCATTCCCTTCTACCGTTAATGCAGTCGTATTCTGCTCTGAACCTCCGATAACGGCAATAGCCGAGGCTGGAACCGCTTCCGGCAAAAATGTCTTCTGCTTATCCGTGCAAGCAAGAAACAGCAAACAGCATAACATGCCGACAACCGTAACTTTCATAATCCGTCCTCCTCTTCAAAATAGGATGAATAAAGATTTTATTGAGCAAAAATACAAAAACATTCCCTTAGTTGATACCGCCCAAAGTTCATTTTTGCACAATCTTCAACCAACAATGAGAAATTTCGTGGATAGAGACCGATGAATGAACGATCTTTATGCCTTCCCCTTTCTGATAGTGCTTCTCGGTGAAGAGAGGCTTTCCTCCTGCCTGACGGTAAGTCTGGATGAGTTCGGCGGTTTTGACAAGTTCAGCGTCAACATATTCAAATCGCTCATAATGGTAGCTGGCTGCTGATTCGCGGGAAAAGGAGAACAGGCACCACTCTTTCGTTTCTTGGACATTTGCAGTAAATGCGGCGCAACAGAGCGATAGTCCAGACGATTATTCTTGTTTTCATGCAGCAATCGTTTATTATCCCCAAATGACAATATCGCTCATCGAAATCAAGTCAGTAGATGACGAGATTACCAGAAAAATGAAAAATTGTTTTCCGAACTACCTCCTTCCGATTTGCTTTTTATGGTGAGCTGAATCGGGTACTGTTGGCTGTTTAGTGTCCAATCACATGTATATTCTATAAAATGAAATCCGTCTGCATCAAAACTGTTCGGTACACGTTGTTTCAAGGGAAGATGTTTGGTAGCTATCCCGAGCATGCCCCCATAGTAAGCGTAAATCATTTCATCCATATCCACATCCAACAGCTCGTCAAACATCATCAGACATCCTTTGTTTTCAATGGGGGTAGTAATCTCATCACTGGTGTACTGAATTTCAGTATCGGGTCGTACATCGAGGTTATCGATTTTACCGTCTCCATTGATATCTTCTCCTCCAAAATCCAAAAAGGATTGCGTGGAAGTGGCTACCACATCTCCATTTTTATAGGTAATCTTAGTCAGTTCGCCGTCGCTCTCCGAACGTTTCATCTCAATCAGATGTCCATCCTCGTCGTACTTCATTTCCCATGTAAAGGTATCGGCTTCAGGTGTTCCAGCATGGTCGATAGAGTGGCAGGCTTTCACAAAGCCGTCATGATTGAGAAGAAGGTTGAGTTGGGTGACATCGCCTCCTTTGTCTGTTACTATAATACGTGCTTGGTTTACTTTCTGTTCACTTCTTGTGGATGAACAACCGTATTCGAAGACAGCTTTTTCACCATCCTGGGTTGTAATTTTTGTCACAAGCCCTTCTTTATTCTGTGTGATAGTCATACCCAAAACTGATTTCGGGAGACCGTTTTTGAAAACTTTTTCCGGATGTACTATGGTTATAATGGGGTTGCCTTCATCATTTTTATTGTCATCATCATCACTGCAAGCTGTAAATCCTATACAGCAAACCATTCCAAAAGAGAAAATAGTAATAAGAGAATAAAACTATTGTAAAACAAAGAGATAAGTGCGAATCCATCCTCGGGAAGACGTACGATCGAAATGCGACAAAGTTGTTACTTTTGCGTTACATCCGGGAATATTTGAACGGTCTGTTCAAGCGATAAGTGTTACATGTCCTTAAATAGCCCCAGAAACATCTTAAAATACGGAAGAGAATAACTCCTGCATTAAGAAGGTAAAACCCCGTCAGAATCCGATAAAACGGCGATTCTGGCGGGGTTCTACTATATGTGACAGGCTTACATGGCGACAAGGTATTCAAGGTTCAAAATACTGTTCAAATATTCAAAAAACATTCTTTCAAACAACTATATCGGCAGACGTAACGATATGGCCAATCTCTAATTAAGACGGTAGTTTAGACGGTAATTAAAACGGCAAATTGAATTTATATCAAAAAAACGAAAAAGATATATTAAACGGCAATTAAGACGGCAATTTTGTTGCAAAAAAATGCGATAAATTCAATGGTTAGTGCATGAAATTCCCTTCAAAATGCAATAAAATAGCGTTATAAATACCCCTTAATGACATTATTTTTTGACGTAGATCTATTTTATATTCTATATATTATATTGATTATCAATACAATAATCTGATATTTTATTGTTTGTTAATATAAAAACTGCGCGAAACACTATAACTATCCCATTGTATTGAATCGGATACTTGCTTTTACCAATGCTAATGCTTGAATCGAATCTGCTGGGATCTCTTTCGGCGAATGGTGGGGATTATGACTGACTAAACGTACGTATCGTTCATCGTCAGCTTTCTGAATATATTTGATTGTAATATAACTCTCTCCATCGATTACGAATGATAACAGGTACATCTCTCCCCAAAGAATACCTTCCGCTCGGCTGGGTATTTCTTTATATAAAACAATATCTCCGCTTTTGAGTAAGGGATACATTGAATCTCCTCGTACATATAACGCCCCATCACAAAGAGGTAAGTCTGGAATTTGAATGTGGCTGACCGGAACTTGGCGTGTTTGCGTGTCAAAAAGTGCAACAAGCCCTGCAACAGCATCAAGTTCATACAGCGGAATATTTTGCATGGCTACTTTTCTGTCCGTACGCAATGAAAACTGCGCCTGTACGGTTGGAGAGGCTAATTGCGTGTCTTGACTTTTCAGCATATTTCCACGTCCCGCCAATAACCACTCCGCTGAATATTGGGGATAATTTTCAACTATTGATTGGATCCATTTCGATTGAATATCGGTCCCATTGTTTATTGCCCGGGATAAAACCCCCTTGCTTGCACCGATTTTCCGCTCTAATGCCCCTATTGTAATATTCTCATTTTTAGAAATTTGCTCTATTCGAGATAAAATATTCCCCATTGTTGTAGAAAATTATCACCTGATTATTTGGATTAAGGGATAATTATCCCTATGTTTGCAGTGTCTTAATAATTAAGATAGCCGATAAAGATAACAATAAAAATCCATACCACAATATAAAATGAAACGGATCAATTTACCCAAATCAAAGAAAGCAAAACTACGCCAAGTTTTCGGAGTAAGCAATGTAACGGTTTGGTCGGCATTGAATTATGTGACCGATAGCAATCTCGCTAAAAAAATTCGCAATGCAGCACTCGTTGAAGGCGGAACCGTCGAACACAGGGTTGTCGTGCCGGAGGGTTTTATGCCCAATTGCGAAACTTACTACGAGTCTGATGCCGACGGTCGTGTGCGACGTATCGTTCAAACCTTTTTGAATGGCGTTCGAGTAGAACTCGACAACGACATGTGCACTGCGGCACTCTTTCGGGGTGAACGATTGATTAAAACCTATGAGAATGTAGTACTTCAAGAATGGGGAAATATTGTGTTCGAAGCACAGAACCTCGCGGATTCATTATGCAAATAATCGATGCGTAATTCATTCCCGTAAACACGAAGGTGTTATCCGGAGCGATACCGGCGCGGGAATCAAAGGAAGAAAACAATGGAATGGTTTGGGAATAAAATCGCGGTTACGAAGTACGATTTGACGCGGTCGGATGATGGCGAAGCAATTATGAAGATATATCAATATGATTATCTGATTAAAAGCAAGCAAGTTAATTCTTTTCGCGTTGGCAAGGGGCTCGGTTCGTATGCTCTGATCGAATACCACTCACTACCTGAACGGTTCCGACAGCGTTTTGAAGCGAAATACGGTAATCCCGAAAAGATAATGAAACAGGAAGATATGCCGCTTGCAGCCGATAGCGAAGCACAAAAGTATTTTCATGAATATCTGTTGCCGAACGGCGAACATTTACCGGAAGATAAACAAACAGAATACACGCTGAATGCGCGGGTGCTGAATGCTCTTCGGGAAATGCGGGGGACACAAAAAGCGATGCGTCGTGCGTGCAATAACAATACGCCGGTCATCTGGTCTAACATCTTCGCTGCGGCCGAGGAGTTGCGCAAAGCCTACGGACACACCCTGCCCAAGAGTGAAGCTCGTCTGCGCGACAAGCTCCGCCAATATACGAAAGAGGGCTATGCCTGCCTCGTGTCTGGCAAGTTCTGCAATGCGAACACGCTGAAAATTACCAAAGCGGCCGGACGTCAGATCGTCGCCCTGCGTCGTTGTCGCGTCCCGGTCTATACGACCAAGCAGCTCTTCGAAGAATTCAACCGCATCGCCGAACGTCGCGGTTGGAAACGGCTCGCTTCGCAGTCGTCGCTGGTGCAATACCTCGAACGGCCGGAGATCAAGCCGCTGTGGTACGACGCTGTTTATGGTGAACTGGCGGCCAAACAGCTCTATGCACGCCGCAACAAGACCGAAATGCCGACGATGCGCGATTCGCTGTGGTACGGTGACGGAACGAAGCTCAACCTCTTCTACAAGGCGGTCGAGAACGGCAAAACGGTGGTGCGTTCCGCATCGGTGTACGAAGTGATCGACGCTTACAGCGAAACCTTGCTCGGCTATGCGGTCAGCGATACGGAGAATTTCGACGCTCAGTTTCGGGCATTCCGTATGGCTATCGAAACAGCCGGACACAAACCGTATGAAATCGTTACCGACAATCAGGGCGGGCAGCGGAGCAAGATCGCTCAGAAGTTCTTCGCGAATATCTGCCGCATCAATCGCCCGACAGCACCATATAACGCTCCGTCGAAAAGTATCGAGTCGGTGTTCGGTCGCTTTCAAAAGCAGGTACTGCATGAGGATTGGCGTTTCACCGGCGGGAACATCACTTCGAAAGAGGCGTGGAAGATCAACCGGGAGTTCCTCGAAGCGAACAAGGAGAAATTGTTCACCTACGAGGAGATGCTGGAGGCCTACTCCGTCGCCCGCAGCAAATGGAATGCGATGAAGCACTACCAGACGGGGATTGCACACGAAGAGATGTACCGCACGAGCGTCAATCCTGCAACGGAACGCGTAACGGAATTGGATATGATCGATCTGTTCTGGCTGACGACCGAGCGGCCGAGCATATTTACAGCCGATGGTATCACGATTCAATACCAAAACCGCAAGTACACTTACGAGGTATTGACCTCCGATGGTACGCCCGATTACGCATGGCGCAGTGAGAATACCGGCCGAGAATTCTTCGTGCGTTTCGATCCGAAGTCCATGAATCGCGCATTGCTTTACGAACAGACCCCGATGGGGTTACGTTACGAAACCGTAGCATATCCTTATCTCACCGTCCGCCGCAATATTCAGGAACAACAGGAAGGCGATATGGAGCTGATTCGCTACAACGATGAAGCGAACAAACGTGAGCGGGTGCGCCGTCAAATCGAGGCGCACACGTTGGAACTGGAACACGGCGTCGCACCGGAACAGCACGGGCTGCGGACACCGGCGATCAAAGGCATCAGCGAAAAAGAGTACGAACGCCTGGCCGATACGGTTGTAGTCGTTCCTTCCGAGCAGTACTCCGAACCGGTGACCGTCGGCGAATATACCAAGGCGGTCAGCAATCTGGATTGCGATCCGACGGCGATATTCAATCGAATGTAAATTTTTGATTACAAACCAATATGAAACAGTTATCTCTCGAAGAGAAAAAGGATATTCAGGCCCGTTTGCAGGTCTATGTATCCAAGTATCCCAGCCAAAACAAGGCGGTGAATTCACTCGGTATCAGTGCAGGTACGATTAGTACGATTCTGAACGGTAAATTCGACAACATCAGCGACGAAATGTTCCTGCGGATCCGTTCGCAAATTTCTCCTGTGAATCCGGAGGAATGGACTGTCTGCGAAACGACGGCTTACCGGGAATTATTTCTTTTGCTGGAGGATGCGCAAGCGAATCAAAACGTGTCATGGGTGGTCGGAAATGCCGGTATCGGCAAGACGACGACCGCGCACGATTATGCTGCCAAGCATGAAAACGTGTTCGTTATCTCGTGTTCGGAGGACATGCGTAGCGGGGACTTTATTCGTGAAATGGCCCGCGTCATAGGGCTCAAACTCGCCCAGACGAGCCTGCGGGAGAAACTCCAAGCCGTAACGGATGAATTGCGTGTGCTCGACCGGCCGCTGCTTGTCTTCGACGAAGGCGACAAGTTGATGGATACGGTGTTTTACTACTTCATTTCGATTTACAACGCGCTCGAAGGACGCTGCGGAATCATCTTTCTATCGACCGAATACATCAAGCGGCGGATGAGTATCGGCTTGGAGTACGACAAAAAGGGTTATGACGAGATGTTTTCACGTATCGGACGCCGGTTCATCGACCTCACTCCTGCAACCAGCCATGAGGTGACGGCCGTATGTCTGGCAAACGGGCTGAATGCCGAAGCAGCAATCTCCAAAGTGTTGGCAGATGCCCGCACGGTTGTATCGAAAGCTGCAAATCCATGGGATAAGAAGCAAGTGCGGGACTATTACGACATGCGCCGTGTTCGGAAATCGGTGCACAAAAGTAAAAAGCTCGCTGAAATCAAGAAATAGTCTTGTTCAAAAGCAATTCAAATGGGCCGGACACTATCTGCAAAACAGGTTCTGACGATCAAACGCCGCACGATTCATTTGGGCGGCATCTGGGATGATTGCGTGGGGGAAATCGACCGTACGGGTGTGGTGTTCTTCTGGGGTAACAGCGGCAACGGAAAGACTTCGGCTGTGGTATCCTTTTGCAAGGCGCTGTGCGCTCATGGCAAAGTACTTTATCTGCCGTTGGAGGAGGGACTGGGAGGAACGACACAGGATGCTATTCGGCGTTATCGGGCAGATGAATGCGGCAGTCGTTTTCAGTACAACGATTCGATGAGTTTCGAAGAAATGGACGAACGGCTGTCGAAACCCCGATCGTGGGATTTCGTTGTCATCGACTCTTTCCAATATACCCAAATGAGTTACAAAGAATACATCGCATTCAAGGAGCGGCATCGCAACAAATTGCTGATTTTCGTCAGCCATGCCGACGGCAAACGTCCGGACGGACGTGCTGCGATCAAAGTGATGTACGACGCTTCGCTGAAAATCTGGGTCGAAGGTTACAAAGCCTTCAGTAAGGGCCGTTTTATCGGTCCGACAGGCGAATGTACGATTTACGAAGAAGGTGCGCGTAAATACTGGGGATAAACAACCTTAAATGCAAAACGATATGGACATCAAGAAAATTTACATCAGCGGAAAGATCACCGGACTGCCTGTCCGGGAGGCGATCGCCAAATTTCGAAGTGCGGCGGAGAAGATACGGCGGTTCGGGTTCGAACCGGTCAGCCCGTTCGACAACGGCCTTCCACTGGAGGCCGACTGGGCGGAGCACATGGGCAAAGATATCTCGTTGCTGCTTCGATGTGACGCCATCTACTTGTTGGACGATTACGAGAAGAGCGAGGGTGCACGCATTGAGTTGTGCATCGCCCTCCATCGTCGAATGCCGGTCTTTATGAACGTGCGTCCCAAACTCGGATTTTTCAGCGTACAAACTTTCGAAGATTATGACAAAGAAAAAGTGTAGCTACTCTCGGTTCTATGCTATCGCCAAGGCGAAAGGCATCGACCTCGACCGGTACAAGGAAACTTTGGTATTGCAATTCACGGATGGTCGTACTTCATCGCTTCGGGAGATGATGCCGACGGAGTACGAAGATATGTGCGAGTGCTTACAGTCGGGTAAAATGATGGGAGAAAGTATTGCAGACCACAAAGAACGACTACGAAAAGCCCGTTCGGCAGTGTTGAAACGCATGCAACGCCTCGGTATCGATACGACTGATTCTTCATTTACCCCGGTCAACGAATTCTGCATGGATTTACGTATCGCAGGCAAGCCGTTCGGACTATTGACCGTAGAGGAATTGCAGTCCCTTATTCCCAAACTGGAGGCGATTCTACGCAAGCCCAAAATCCGAAATACACAGTGCACCGTTTCAATTCCGCTTATTATTCGATCCAACCAATTGCCGAGCTAACCATGAAACCTGTAATTAAAACGATATCTGAAGTCAAAGATGCCAAGGAGCATCTTGTAGATCAAATATCCTGCTTGCTGATGCAGGTCGAAAAAGATAACGGAGTACATATCTCCGATTTAAGCATCTATCCGCGTGAAATATACAATGAATAAGGGAAAATAACAGGCCGCCAAATCGGAACCTCAATCGTTGTCAAATTATGACCAAACTACCTTACCGTCAGGCAATGCTGATGAAACATACGGCATGGATGAATACCCGCTTAATCGAGCGGGGTCCCCGGCCGGAAGACGAGCGGTACGTGCCGCTCGCGGTGCGGATGCTTACGCTGGCCGGCTGTCTGAACTACGCGATGCTCGACCTTGAGTCCGAACTCACGGCCTCCGGCTTGTTCCGCCACGAAACCAAACGCCGCTATACGCAGGCCCGGACTTTGGTCGCACAGGCTCACGGCATCGCGTGGTCGATGCTTCGCAAGATCGACGACCGGGCCGCCCGACAGTACAACGACAAGACGGACGAGGCGTATCGGTGCATTAGCGACTGTATCCTGTTGGAGGCTCCTCAAAGGTCTTACAACATCGTGCTGTCGCTGTGTAGGATCATCAGCTCTCTCAACGGTCGGATTTCGGGTCGCTACGACTTCAATCCGGCCAAACCTCTTGTACGCATCCCGGCTCTGTTGGAGTGTATCGGGATCGAGGATTGTAAAATAGACGGAATCATCGAATTGAATTTAACGGATTAACGAAAATGAAAAAATACACACAAGCGGATTTCGACGCCTTCGAGGTGATCGACGGAATCAAACAATGCCCCTCGGGGGATTACAGCGCTATACAAGTATTCAGCGATAGGTGTTCCTTCGGCGCGTGTTGCTCTTTCGGTGAGTATTGCTCTTTCGGCGCGTGTTGCTCTTTCGGCAAGGGGTGCTCCTTCAGCGAGAAGTGCTCCTTCGGCGCGTGGTGCTCCTTCGGCAAGGGGTGCTCTTTCGGTGAGTATTGCTCCTTCGGCAAGGGGTGCTCTTTCGGTGAGTATTGCTCTTTCGAAGAGTATTGCTCCTTCGAAGAGAAAGGCGAATATATCGGCGATTATCCTTTTATGGCTTTTGTCGGGTTCGGCTCTCGGATCGGCAGCAAGGTTTACTTTTTCAACCTGCAAGACGGCATTTATGTCCGTTGCGGCTGTTGGCTGTCAGATATAGCCGGGTTTCGGGAGAGGGTGAAGGCGAAGAATGCCGATGCGATGTACCTGGATTTATGCGATCTGGTCGAGAGGAAGTTTGACAGGAAAAATTCGAAATAACTATGCGGGCGAACGAATATCAGACACGCGCGATGAGTACGCGGCTGCCGAGTTGCGAGAATGCGACCTATATGCTTTTCGGTCTGATGGCCGAGGTGGGCGAAATCGCCGACAATATCGCCAAATGGCGCCGAAAGGGAGTGTGCCGGTTGGATATGGATCATTTGGTCTTCAATACGGGCGATTTGCAAGAGGCGGAGGGTTACAAATCCGAGCTGATGAAAGAGGTCGGGGATTGTGCGTGGTTTATCGCGGGCATTGCCGATTGCTTCGGCTTCACGCTCGAAGAGGTCATGCAGCAGAACCTCGACAAACTCGCCGGCCGCCGCGAGCGCGGCGTGATCGACGGAAACGGCGATAACCGATAAATAGCAGGCTGATAATGAAAGTAGTTGATTTATTCAATCAAGAAGAGCATATATTCACGAATCGCGAGAAGCGGCAAAAAGGGCTTTTCGACGATTACGATGGATTTGTTGAGAAATTCAAGCCCAAGAAAACGACCGACGACTGCTATACGCCTCCAGCGGTGTACGACTATGTTTTGCAATATGTAGCCGATCATTGCGACATTGACAGGATGACCGTTGTCCGCCCGTTCTATCCGGGTGGTGATTACGAGAGCCTGGTCTATCCCGATAATTGCGTGGTGATCGACAACCCGCCCTTTTCGATCATCGCTCAAATTGTCCGGTTCTATCTGAAACGAGGAATCAAGTTTTTCTTGTTTGCCCCACATCTGACATTGTTCAGCGCTAACATTGACTGTACACGGATCGTATGCGGCGCCGCTATTGTTTACGAAAACGGCGCAAAAGTAAATACATCTTTTTTGTCCAACATGTTCGGTGAAGCCGGCGTAATAGGTGATCCTGTACTATATGAGGGGATCAATGCCATTTGCTCGGCGCCGAAAGTGGAATTGCCGAAATACAAATACCCGGACTGCGTGCTAACGGTTTCGGATGTAGCGTACATCGTGAAAAACAAGGGTGAGATAAGGATAGACAAGCGGGAAATGCTGCACCGCTCTGTACTCGATTCTCAAAAAAAGCACGGGAAAACGATTTACGGCTCCGGTTTTTTAATCTCGCATACCGCCGCCGAAAGAGTTGCCGCCGAAAGAGTTGCCGCCGAAAGAGTTGCCGCCGAAAGAGCTGCGGTGAAAAAAGAGGCTATAGTATGGGAGTTATCCGAACGAGAGATGCGGATCGTTAAAAAATTAGGACAATAACCGATGATCGCTTATGACCCACGCCTCTCTTTTCAGCGGAATCGGAGGGTTCGATCTGGCGGCCGAGTGGGCGGGCTGGACGAACGCCTTCAACTGCGAGATCGATCCTTTTTGCCGCAAAGTATTGAAATATCACTTCCCGAATGCAGAACAATATGAAGACATCAGAGCGACCGACTTCACTGTCTGGAAAGACCGTATCGACGTGCTTACCGGAGGTTTCCCGTGCCAGCCGTTCTCGCTCGTAGGAAAGCGGCGAGGCACAGAAGACGACCGCTACCTGTGGCCCGCGATGCTCGACGTTATTCGGACTGTTCGACCGCGATGGGTCGTGGGCGAGAACGTTTACGGAATCGTTAATTGGTCGGAAGGGTTGGTCTTCGAACAGGTGTGCGCTGACCTGGAGGCGGCAGGATACGAGGTGCAGCCGTACATTATACCGGCTTGCGGTGTCGGCGCTCCCCACCGTCGGGACAGATGCTGGTTTGTTGCCCACCGTACAGACGCAGGGGCTGAAGCGATGCGTGAACGGGAAGACGGTTTTTATGCCGTTGAGCCTGTTGCCCACCCCGACGGCGATAGACGCAGGAAGCGGCCGAATGAACAAAAGCCTCTCCCCGAATGCGTCGGAACGTCCGACGCTGGCAATGGCGTCGAAAATGGGATTGTTGCCTACTCCGACCGCCCACGATGCGAAGAATGTAACGCTTCCTGCCAGTCAGGGCATACGCAACGGACTACCCAAAATAGCGATGCAAAGCGACGAATACCGGACTGGAACGGGTTCCCGACTCAACCCCCTGTATGTGGCGGAGATGATGGGTTTCCCGGGGAATTGGCTGGTATCGCCTTTCCTCGGTGGTGCCGGGAAGCCGTCAAAGCCTGCGGAAACGCCATAGTCCCGCAGGTGGCATTGCAGATTTTTGAAACGATAAACGAATACGAGAAGATATGAAAAACACAGTTGCACTTCAAGGGATTAGATTCTGGAAAGTGGAAGATGGATATATGCTTACTACAAAAGTTGCCTGCGTCACAGCGTTTCGGAATTATATCGGAGTTCCGGCCTTATCCGGATTCTCCGACCTTGATACAACGCCTAATCCAACGGGTTATATTCCGATGCTTGCAACCGGGGTTAAAGATGAAAACGGACAGATGGTTTTTGAAAGGGATGTTGTAGTATTCGATGCAGAGAAATACACCGATGGAGAAGTTAGGGGATTATTATTATGCGATGTAAAATACGATCCTGAATTTGGCGGGTTCTGTTTATATCCAATCGAAGGAGAGGGGAACACGTTTCCCATGTGGAAAATAAGTGAATCCATACGTATTGTCGGTAATAAGTATGAGGGATATGATAGCTGTAACACTTGGAATTAGATGGATTGAATTATTTGGTGAAAACAAAAGCAAGATGCCCGATAAAATGCGCCGTTCACGATGGGAAAAATGGAAACAGTTATGCCGTGATAACGGAGGGTTTGAGATCGTTGAATATTGGAGCACTCCCGATTCTGTTTGCTTAAATTGTAAACATTGCGACGGTGACTGGTGTAGATTTCAGTCGCTTCCATGCTCCGTGAACCCTATAACTACATTCTCAAGTAATGAAATCGGGATGGCTTGTATGGGGATAGGCTTTCATAATAAACAACAAGAGCTATTCTAACTATGATACGAGTTTTTGTTACGAAGTAGAACATTGCAAAACTTTCAAACATTTTGAAACATTTTGAAACATTTTGAAATATGAAGGAAATTAAATTCCGGGGCAAGCGCCTCGACAACGGGGAGTGGATCGAGGGCGATCTTCTCCGAATGAACGGCCATTGGTTTATATTCCCCGATCCTGCGCCGGGAGGTATTGACAAATACGAGGTCGATCCCGCTACCGTCGGCGAGTTTACGGGGCTGAAAGACAAGAACGGTAAGGAGATTTACGAGGGGGACCTCTTGTATTTAGACAAATATCCATTTATTTGCGACGGGGAAATAAATTACCTCGCAGAGGTTGATTGGAGCGACGACGACCTTGGTTTTAGTGCGTGGTATCGTTTGCATAAGGATTCTTCTGTGCGAGGAATAAGTGATGGGTGCCCGTGCCCATTGTTTGATGGATACTTTGAGATCAAGGGTAACATCCACGATAACCCCGAATTGCTGAAAGGAGGCGAGCAATGAAAATTAACAGACAAATAAACGAATGTCATTGCGACAACTGCCGAAAATACGAAGAATGCCGAGCCAAAGGATTATTCGACGATGATCCGGGCTTCGACTTCTGCGTGAACTATGAGGATGTGAGCTATCCCGATGAATATAATGACGACAACGATTGAGTTATGAGAACACGCCTACTGAAACGACTGCGACGGGAAGCACACAAAGAGTTTCCGGATGATATGATTTTAATGCTTGCCGAGTGTAAGGGCTATTTCGGAGCATTAAAATTTGTCAATGAAGCGATGAGAAGTCACATCCTCCGCCGCGTTGCGGAGTTAAAAGGAAAAAGAAGATAACGCAATTATAAATTGTATGGATATTACGAAAATGACAGCAGCACAACGCGCCGAACTGAAGGCGCAGCTTGAGGCCGAGGAGCGTGCCGAGAAACAGAAACGCGAAGAGAGTATTGCCGCATACAAGTCGTCGGTGGATGAGTTCTGCCGCAGCAAGTTTAGCCGGTTGCAGGCGTTGAGCGAGGAGATGCGCCGGCTGAAAGAGGAGGTTTTCGGCGATGCCGAAACGCTGATCGCGCTTAAGGATGAGTTGTTCCGGACCAAATCGGACCGACACAGCAATCAGTTCACGACCTCCGATGGCAAGATCACGGTGGCGCTCGGTTATCGCACCAACGACGGCTGGGACGATACGGTGAATGTCGGGGTCGATAAGGTCAAAACGTTCATCAAATCGCTGGCCAAAGACGAGGATTCGGCGGCTTTGACCGAGATGGTCATGAATCTGCTGGCGAAGGATCGCAAGGGAAATCTGAAGGCCAGCCGCGTACTGCAACTGCGCGAAATCGCTCGCAAATCAGGCTACCCGCAACTGATCGAGGCCACCGACATCATTCAGAACGCCTACCGGCCCGTCGATACCTGTCAGTTCATTTCGGTCTCCTACAAGGACGACAAGGGCGTGAAACAGACATTGCCGCTCTCGTTGGCGGCAATGGAGTAGTCCCGAACGGTTGTCTGCGGCGGTTCGATTCCGCCGCCGGGAACATTGCCGAAAAGTAACAAATTTTGTAGCTTTGTATGTGTTTAACTAAAAATATAATTTTATGGATCTTTATTTCGTAATTCTTGGAATTCTGTTTTTTATTTTTGGACTCCTCCAAATTATTCTGTTTTTCAAATTATGGGCTATGACCAACAATGTAAAGAAGATTGCACAAGGCAATGATTCTCCACATGTTGATTGGCAACTTCGGGCTTGTGTTTTAACTGGAGATATGGATTGCGCCGAGAAATTGATAATTGAAGATTTTGTCGAAAAGGTGCGATTACATGTCGTCCAACACGGTCCATCCGAATCCATAGGACCGATCAAAAATGCGTGCCGAGCCAGATTCAAGGCGATCGGAAAACAGATGCCTGAAGCCATTGAAAAACTCCAGAATGGAGCAAATGTCATTCAGTTGATACCATAATTATCCCGTTTTTATATGCGATAATTCTTATTCCTGTCAAGAGATTCGATATAAATTAGTCGAATTTGTTTTCCGAAAAAAAGTTTTTACCTTTGCCTTTGACTTCTACATACCAGTCTTGGGCAAATAATCAAAAAAACGATTTTTGAACAGGATAAAAGGCAACGCCTACTATGGTGGTCGGTAAGAAATGATTCCGACTGCAAACGCCCAGCGTATGTGGAAGTCACACCTACGGTGGGCGTTGCTCTTTTATCACAATTCTTAATAAAATGACTTCCATTAAGAATGAGGCTGACAACCAACTGTCACAGGCATTCATATTCAATGCCAGTAACCAACAGGTGCGTACTGTAGTGATTGACAAAGAGCCTTATTTCGTCGCAAAAGATGTATGCGACATCCTCCAACTCTCAGATGTCAGTATGGCTGTAAGCCGACTTGATGATGATGAAAAGCTGACCCAATTATTACTTGTATCAGGTCAAAGGCGTCAAATGTGGTGCGTCAATGAGAGCGGTTTGTACCATCTTATCTTTCAATCACGCAAAGAGGAAGCGAAAGCCTTCCGCAAATGGGTAACGTCAGAGGTGCTGCCAGCCCTTCGCAGAACGGGCCGTTATGAGGTTTTGCCAACAAGACGTTCTCTCCGCCACCCTCGGCGCGGTGAGCCGATTACGGCAGAGATACTTCACTTGCTGTGGTTGATCGGCGAGAGCCTTCACCAAGGGGATCAGATCGAAATTGCCATGGAGCTGGGCGTGACTCGCCAGACTGTGAGCCGCGTTCTGAACGGCGATCAGCGAAGCAGCAGGATCCTGATGGCACTCTATAAACGTGCCCAGGCCAACCGCGAAGCAGACCGCCTGTACCACGCTCCGCACGAGATGGCCCAGCGTCTTTTAGGCGAGAATGTTCCTGTGCCGTCACCCCGGCGACTTCCGGCGGTGCATCTTAACTGCGGTCGCGGGGCTGCCCTGGGAAATCAGAACGCCCGCAAACACCAATCCGATCGTTAAACCTTCAAACAAGTAAATCATCATGGGACACAATAAGATTCGCAAGCGTTATATGGTCACCGAGGGTGAACTGTTCCGGCTCTACGCCGAGATCCGCCAGGTGCGTCACGAGGAGCGGCGCGAGGCGTTCATGGCCGATTTCCGCCGCCTGCTGCGCGAGGCGCAGCCCGTACGGCTCGTCATCGAGAAAGGAGGCAGCGATGGTACGCTTTGAGAAAGACCGCTACATCATCGAGGTATATACCGGCAGCGACCCGGTCGAGAGCTGGTTGAACCTGCATGAGGAGATCGCCTACCTGCTCGGCTTGGTCAATCAGGGCAACTGCCCGGAGAGCGGTTTTCTGTGTCTTCCGCAGCTGCTCGGAGATATGATGCCCCAATGGGAAACGGCCCGGAAAATGAACGGGAATTGACCGTTTTTCGATCAACTGTTGAACCGCCGGATTCAGTCCGGCGGTTTTTCGTTAAATTATTGAATATAATCGGTAAAAAGAAGTATAAAATGATTATTTTTGCAAAAAGCACTTCATTCATTCCGATACGATGCCTCGCGGCCGCAACAAACACCTGATCGAACAGCGCAACTCGGCGCTGATCCGCCGGTATTACTACTGGACGGAAGTGCAGCGGCTGCGCTTCGACGACGCCTTGAAAATCCTGTCGGAGCAGGAGTTCTTCATCTCCGAGGAGCGGATTATGGCGGTGATCCGCCAGGCTTGCCGGGAGTGCAAGGAGCTGAAGGTGCAACCGGTTCCGAAAGTCCGCAAGCCGCGTATCACGGCGGCGCAGCTGGCTCTTTTCTGCGGCGAATAGCGGTTATTTTCCCTCGTTTACCTGATCTTTGACCGGCCACCGGAAGGTCGTATCGTAAATCTTCCAGTTGTAGATCGTCGTGGAGGCTCGGCTGCGGATCCGCGACATCGGGCCGATGGAGCCTTTGGGCCGGTACCCTTGCAGGGCCTGTACCACGCAGCGGTTCAGCCGGGCGCGTTCGGCGATCTTGCCGGTAGTTCCCGATCCGGCGTGCGTGTCGTCGTAGCAATCGACAGCCAGGCGCACCGTGATTTCGGCCGTGCCCTTCTGGACGTTCACCTGGGGGATGCCGGCGTCGCTCCATTCGGTTTCCACGGCACTCAAGAGCGCGCACGGGAACGTGACGGGATATTGGTCGCCGGGATTGGGCTCCAACTGTCCGTAATCTTCGTCGATCATACGCAGTTCGGGGATCTGCTGTCCCAGGCGTGCGATCAGTTCAATCAGTACTTCGTTCATTCGATGCAATTATTTTATAAAGTTCTTTTTCTCCCTTGTCGATTATCTGCCGGGTAAGAGCACTGCTCGGCCCGAGGAACTGACGCTGGGGGATGCGAACCGTCAGCTTTGTTTTTTTCGTCAGCGCAAGGCGCTTCCACATCTCTGCGGTTTCGTTTCTTGTATTTTTGCCGCGTCCTTTCGCTTTCCCACCTCCGGCAGCGAAATACTGGTGCCACGCATAACCTCTCATCTTCGGGGTAACGGTAGGATGCGTTACCCCGCCCCAGTTGTGAATGGGGGCATAGGTTACGTCATTGAACACGCGGGTCCGAAAGTCGGATGTTTCGTATCGGGTCGATTTCATCAGATGGTTCCGGCGGCTGAGCAGAGGCCCGTATTTGCTTCCGGCTCTACCCGCTCCCGAGAGTTGCCGCCTGGTCACGGGCCACGGATCGAGTGTTTCATCTACGAATCCTCCTTTGCGGAAGTTCGCCTGGTAATGGTTTACGGCCAGGCGCCCGGTGATCCTGGGCATTTTGTCGCGCAAGAACTTTCGAGTTCCGGCTTCGATCTGTTTCAGTTCTTTTCGAAGTTGTTCAATCGTCATTTTATTCCTCTTTGAGCGGAATTCGAAGAATTATTTGGATTCCGTTGAAAAACATCTTACATTTGCAATGTAACGATGGCCTTGAAACCTGCGGCGCGGATTGTAGTTCCGCGAGAATGGTTTTGAGGCCGTTACTTTTTTATCCCTTCCAAAACGCGCGAGGAGTCCGAAATGCTGTGGAACAATATCTGTCCGTCCGTGGTTTCGCGGACCACGATCCAGCTCTTATCGCCCAGAATCCGAATTTCGAAGATGTGCGACTGTTTCAGGCCGGGGACATCTTTGAAATTGGGTACGGCACCCATATATTTTGCGTGGCGCATGACCTCCGGAATATTTAACAACAGCTCGTTCTTGTGTGCATAGTGGACGTGGGGCTGGTTCAGATACTCCTTGATTCCTCGCATCGTAATCTCGATCTGGCGGTCGAATCCGGGGTTCGTCAGCGGTTCTTTCCGAAGCGGCTTCGCCAGTTGTCGAATCTCCTTCACGCGTGCGGTATAGTCGGCGGTGTGTTGCGGCACGACCTTCACGTCGGCGTAATCGGGGAAAATTTCGTCGAGAAGGACCTCCACGGCTTTTTTTGCTCCTTTGTAGGCTTCGGTGTAGTACGGATGGGTCTGACTGAATATTTCGCCCGAGTGGGCCGGATTCGCATCGAGGCCGGGGACGGCGCCACTGCCGGGCAATGTAACCGGTATTTGGTCTTCGGGAGTTCTCGGAGCATCGGTCGATTGAATACCGCACTTGCATCCCCAAACATTTCCCGGGAAGTATTCACGCCAGAAAGGGTGATGTATCGGCAAAATCAAACCATAGAACGCCATGTGTTCAAGACGCGGTTCGGCACTGGTACTCGGCAGCCATTCCAGATTGGGAAACAGATCGGCTTCGGCTTCGAACTGCTGCCAGTCGGCCGCCAGGTGCGCCCGCTTGATGGCTGTGTCGTATTCCGTGCGTAACCAACTGCCAACCTGGTGATCGGCAATCGACGCCACGTCTTCACGCCATTTCTCGAAGGGCTTCAGTTTTCCGTCGGCATCGAGCAGTTGTGCCGCCATGTCGTTTTGCATGCGGTGTACCTTGAAGGCCGAGAATACGGCATTGCTACGTCGCAGTGCCTGGTAGAAATCGAATCCCGGGTCCGTATGAGTCGGCTCGCCGTATCCGTTCATCACTGCACGGTTGAATTCGGCCCATACCTCTTCGAACATTTCCCGGTCGATTTCAGTCCGGGGGTCGAACTTCTTTTCGTAGATGTCGTGGAGCATGCGCATCAGCACCTCCGAAAAATCGAAAACGACCGATGGTTCCGGCGCCGCATTTCGGTACAGGTTTTCGACTACCATTCTAAAGCCCCCGGATCGTTGTCGGGGGCGATGCCGAAAAAATCGCGCATGCGGTTCCAAATATTCCCGGACGTACGGTTCTGCGGAAGTGTCCCTGCGGTTTCTATGACTTCGGTGGATCGGTCTTGCAACATACGGGCTTTGAGCCGGTCATAGTCGGCCGGGCGCTCCACACCGTAGGTTTCGTAGAGATAATCGTCGCTGATCGGCAATCCCATAGCCTGCAATGTACGGTCGATGTTGATTCTCGCCTCCAAATCGATGTTCTTGGGTTGTTCGTATTCGAACCTGCCGTTCTTGACGTTCACTCCCAGTGCGGTAAAAATGTCCGTCATGTCGTAATTCAGCACATTCAACACATACAGACGATCCATGTGATTGATGGCCTCTTCGGCGTTCTTGTGTATAGTCCCGAGTGCCTGCGTTCCGGTGTCGTCGGTTTGTGTTGTGAGTGTGTTTCCGAGCAGAGCCTTGCTTTCGGCATTGTCGCAGTAATCCAGCAAAGTTTCGTAAAGCTGGGCGCTTCCGGCCTTCTGCGCGGCTTCGTGCAGTTTGAGCTCGGTCCCTTCCGGGTGAAGGAATATTCCGCTGGCACCCATCGCTGTCAGATCGCGGAGCATGGCCCTCCTTGCCTCATCGTTGTACATATCGTAAGTGCCTTCGCGCAGAGGTTGCCCGAACAACTCCGTGTATTGGGCGTAATATCCCAGACAGTTACGTTTATAGATGGCGTAGGGCATCACTTGGGCCAGCAACCCCAGATCTCGGGGTTTCCCGACGAAAAGCAGATCTGCGAATTCGTCCCAGCTGTCGCCCGTGATATCCTGTTCGCGCATGAAGATCAGGCGCCGCACGGGATCGACATGCTTGCGTGGAATCAAATCGTAATCGAGCCATTCACCGTCCCGACGGAACTGAAAGAGCGAGAATCCCCACAGTTTCGCGTCGAGAATATCGAGGATGAAGTTGCTGAACCAGGGCGATCGCAAATGCTCCTGCACCTTCTCGTCGATGCGATCATTCCGACGGAATACGATCGGAAGATCGAGCAATGCCGCCCGGCGTTTGTTGATCACGGCGTTGAGATGGGCGTCGGTATTCAGCAGATCGATATAAAGATTGTACAGGCGGACCCGGTCGGGATAGTCGATACGGTCGGCATCACGGATCGCCCGCATATAGGACGCAATATCGACACCTCCGATCTGGGGTGCCGTGAGGATGATCGTCGCCGGAGCCTGTCCGGTCAGTCCCGGAGTGCCGCCTACGGTTATCGTTTTGTTTTTCTTGCGAGCCATGACTACATGAAGTTATGTTGTTTCGGATTACTCGATACCAGATAAGGGGTCGAAGGGCTTTCGCCTTCGGCAACGGGAGCCGGCGGTAACCCGTCAACCCGTATCTGTCCCTTTTGGATCCCTTTCAGCCACTCGACAGCCCGCTCGTATCGGTCGATGCGTATTTGAGACATATTGTGCGGGTTGTGGATGCAAAAGATGTGATACACTGCGATGTCAAGGGCGAACATCAGTACGATTTGGCTGCGCTCTTCGCCACGAGCGGCGAAAATCTTGTTGCAGTCGTAAACTTGCGACATATAACAGCGCATCTCATCGATCGCGCGGTCTTCGCAGATTTCAATTACGTTTTCGTCCTCACGCACCAGTGCGTCGAGGATTTCGCGATGCACCGTGGCATCGTAATCATCGATAGTGATGAATTCAGCCATATTATATCAGGTGTTTATTGGTCAGGTAATCCTTTGCCGCAACGATCGTCAGGGGCGCCAAAACGCTGCGCTTGCTCCGAATCATGCGGAATCCTCCTTCGATGCTGTCGGGACCATCGGCCGGATAGGTAAGTTTCATCGAAAAGAGTCGGAACTGCTTTGCCAGCTCCTGCATGTCGGGATTGTTCTTTTCGGCCTCGTTGAATACGAGCCGTCCGGCTCTGTTGAGCGGTTCGAGGCTGGCTTCTATACGCATGGCTTTGTCGCCTTTGACCGCCGTATCGGGGAGGATCGAAAGATTGATTCCCGTTTCCCTGCGTTTAAGTGCCAGCAGCGGCTTGTACACTTGCTGGAAGAATGGGTCCTGCAAGGAGTTGTTTTCCATAAAACAATATACAGGAACTTTCAACCCGGCTCCGGCATATTGGAACAAGTGGAAATAGGCGTTGATAAAATCGTCGTTCAGCCCTCGGAACAGTCTTCCTTTGATTATGTAGAGTACATCGTCGAGCATTCCGGTAAGCCATACGGATTTGAACGAGCCACCCGCAGCGCTGCGTTTCTGCGAGGGTGCGGGGTCTCCGTAGATCATCAAAAACGGGAATCTGGTAAGCGGAGGAATTTTTCCGAAAAACTGATGTTCGAATATTTTACCCTCGGCGATGGGCGTGTTGAAATACTCGGCCATTGCCGATACGTAGCTCATCTTCGACAACACGCGGTCGATCATCTCTTCGCTGTTCTTTTCCGGCCATACGGAGTGGCCTTCGCGGTAATCCGCAATTCCGTTCGGACGCTTGGGATCCACCATCCGCAAATTGACGATATCCCAATGATCCGCAATAGCTCCGGCACGTTTTACACAGCAATCTTCGGCGATGATGTTGCCGTTGAATACGACCAACGTACCTTCCGATATGGAGCGGGTGGGGAAAAGGTCTTTTTCCCACCATGTCCATTTTTGAGTGAGGATATCGGGATTCAGACAGTCGGGAATGGTGTCGAAATCATCGACACGCAACACGTCGGGACGCACGGATTCGTTTTTTACACCGCGCGGTGTTTCTCCGGCGCCGATGGCCATGAATCTCGCGCCGCATCGGGCTTTGAAAAAGTTCTCCGTCCATTGTCCGAAGGTCTGCTGTTCTCCATAATATTGCCTGATGCGCCGATTTGCTTCCAGTTCGGCCCGATAAGGCTTTAACAGGCGTACCGCAGCCTCTTTGGTGTTGCTGGCTATGACGAAAAACTTTTTACGTCGTGTCAGCGCGAGGTAAAGGTCTTCGAACATTCCGATAGTGGACTTCGCCAGCTCCCGGCTCCAACTACGAACTTCGAACCATTCGGGATGTGTCAATACACGGCGGATGGCAAGCAACTGAAAGGGTGCGAAGGGATATTTGGCGTATTGGGGAAAGAAAAAGCTGATCCATGCCTGCGGGTCGGCTTCCAACTGGGTACGGTGCCGCTCGATCTCGGCTTGCGTCATGGCCTCGTCGATCGACGTCGCATTGTAGATGGAGTGCTTGAGTTCTTCCCAATATCGCAGGGCGTCGCGGTCTATCTGCTTCATCGTTTTGTCATTTTAGCCTTGATGAAGGCGTCGAACAATCGGGTGAATTCTTGGGCTTTTTCCAAGTCTATCGGGCGCATGAAATCGACGAATGCAGCTCCTACCCCTACGATTTCATGAATTCCGGCTTCTGTTTGCAGCTTATTGATGGCGGTTGTCAGCTTGACGATCGTATCGGCCTCCTTAGCATTGGCATAGCGATTTCCCGACTCTCTGTTGAGAATCGAGTTATTGATTTCGATGACCTGCCGTTGCAGATTTCGGATTTGCTCTTCCGCCGTCATGGAAATCGACGCTTTCAGTTCGTCCCATTTTTCGGCTCCCACCCAGCGGATGACGGTTTGCCGGCTGACTCCCACGCGCTCGGCGATTTCGGCCTGCGTAAGATTCTCACGCAGGTAGAGTGTACGGGCGAATTCTTTCTGCTGCTGTCGGGATATCGTATTCATCGTTCATTGGATTTTGATGCAAAAATGACATCTAAAAAGGGGGTTTTCAAACCGACGGAACAGCAGATACACTTTATAATAATATCATTGATATATAAAGTTTTATGATGTTTTAACGGTTTGCAAAGTGTTGAAATAGCGCTCAATTTTGCGTCAAAATCAATGCACCATGAAACATCAAATCGTGAACATCATCGACGGTACGGATGGTTGCTGCATTATGCTCTATGGTGATATCGGGGATTGGGGACGCGTACAGCCTGAAGACATCGTCAAGGAGCTGATGACAGCCGAACATGAAGGCCGCAGAATCGATGTGCGTATCAACAGCGTCGGAGGCGAAGTATATGCCGCATTGGCCATCTTCAACGCCCTGCGTGCTTCGCGGGCGGACATCACTATTTATATCGACTGCCTGGCCGCCAGCGCAGCTTCCGTCATCGCCGGTTGTGGCCGTCGTGTGAAAATCGCCTCGAACGGACGCCTCATGATCCATTCGGTTCATGGTACCGCAGCCGGGACCGTCGAAGAGATCAGAAGTTATGCGGCCGAGATGGAACAACTGGAGGCCATTCTGTGCGATATCTACGCACAACGTACCGGACAGAGTGCCGAACAGATCCGCGACTCATATTTCGATGGGCAAGATCACTGGCTGACAGCTTCTGAAGCTCTTCGTCTGGGTTTCGTCGATGATATTTTCGATACCGATGTACCGGATACTCCCGCCGCATCGCAGGCTACTCCCCGGCAGATATGCGATGCTTACACGCAACATTATCTCAATTCACTCGAAGTACAAACCCCAAAAAACAAAACTATGTTCAACAAACTCAAGGCTCGTCCGCGCTTCGTCGATTGCGCCGACGAAACTGCGGCCATTGAAAAAGTGGCCGAACTGGAAGGTATGGCGGCAGAAACGGAAGCTCTTCGCACCGAGCGGGATTCTTTGAAAGAGGAACGTGATCGGCTGAAAGCGGAAAATGAAGAATTTCATCGCCGGGAGCAGGAAACCGAAGATACCGAGATTCGCAACGCGGCCGAAAGATATGTGCAAGACGGCCGTATTCAGGCAGATCAGAAAGAGAACGCCGTGGCAATGCTGCGTGCGGACAAAGCGAAGGCTCAGGCGTATTTCGAATCCCTGAAACCCAAGCGCCGCATCTTCGACCAGCTCGACAAAGGTCCCGCACAGCCTTCCGATCCTTTGGAAGAGCGCAAAGAAGAAGTCCGCAAACGACTGGGACGCTAATTCACAAATCTAACACTCACACGATTATGGCACAAAATCCTTCTATTCAAACCAACTACGGCGGTGAATTTTTGAACCGCCTGCTTACGCTGGTAACGACAGGGAACGAATTGTTCGAACGCGGGCTGATCCACATGGAGCAGAACGTAGGCGACAAATATTCGATTCCGCGCATGCAGCTTTCGAAAATTCTGCAAAAGCGTGTCGAACAGCCGACCTCGGAGAATTCGAAAGGTCAGTTCACCATCGACGAACGCGTGTTGCAGCCCCAGGACGTGATGGCCTACACGGAGTTCAACCCCAGGTCATTCGAGAAGTTCTGGAAGCCTTTTCAACCTACGGGAGAGTTGGTCTTCAGCGAACTGCCGACCAATGTTCAGGAACAGATGCTGCTCGAAATCGCCAAAGTAGCCAAAAATGAACTGGGATACCACTTCATTAACGGTGTGCAGGGCGACGGAGAGGAGCAATTTTTCAACGGTATCCTGACGCGTATCGCAGCCGATAAGGAAACGATCCTGGCCACGACCACCAAGACCAAGCAACTCGACCGCTTGCGCGCTGTCTGGGCCAAAGTTCCTGCGGCGATGCGCAACAATCCGAATTTCTGCTTCCTGATGTCGGTCAACGACCTGGATGCCTACGACGACGAGATCACGGATTCGAGCAAAGGCAAGGACCCTACGTCCGTCAATGCACCTCGATTCAAAGGTAAACGTATCGAGGGGCTGGCAAACTGGCCGGATGGAGTGATCGTGGCGACAATCGCCAGCCTCGACATCGACTCGAACCTTTGGGCTGCCTGCAATTTGGTGTCCGACACTACGGCTATCAAGGTCGATCGTGTGTCCAATGCCGGCGAACGGTTCTTCTTCAAGATGTTGATGAAAATCGATACCAACATCGTCTGGGGAAAACTCGCTGTGCTGCTCGACGCACGCACCGTCACATTGACGCCTGCGACGCTTACGGAGTTCACCAAGGATGGAGGAGAACAGACCGTGAAGGTCGAAGCTCCTTCGGAGGATTGGACCGTAACCCCGTCCGCTGCATGGATCACGACGACCAAAGAACAGGGCCAGTTCAAGGTGGCGGTTCCTGCCCAGGAAGCCGAAGGTGAGGCCCGCACCGGCACGGTGAGCGTGAAGCTCGGCGGAGTGACAAAAAACATCGAGGTAAAACAAGCCGCTTACTCCGCATAGCCATGAAACCGACGGATTTCAAGCACACCTATTATCCGACAATCGAGCGGGTCTGCGCCGAAACAGGGTTGAATCCTCTGTTTGTTGCGGCGCAGGCCGCCCTCGAAAGCGGATGGGGCGATCATGCTATCGGAAATAATCTTTTCGGCATTACGGCCGGAGATAAGTGGACCGGAAAGCGGCGAACCGAACGGACCTTCGAATACTTTTCGGATGACCGGCAGAGCGGACGATTCGAGAAGGTTTATTCGATCACCCGGACTTCGGATGGACGCTACCGTTACGAGGTCGATCGCAAGTTCCGCGACTACGACACGCCGGAGGAGGGCATCCGAGACCACGCGAAGATACTTTCCGCCAAACGCTACGCAGTAGCCTGGGCGTATCGTAACGACATAACACGTTTCGCTTATGAGATCGCCAAGGCCGGGTACTGTACGGCAGAACCCGCAGCCTACGCGGATTTGATCTCGAAGATTGCACGCATGATCGAACGGGCGTAAACTAACTTTCAAAAACCGATTGAACGATGGACAGCATTTGGATGCAGATACTCGCTTTCGCACTTCCTGGGGGATTCCTTGGCAGCGTTTTCACCTGGATCTTCTCGCGCCGCAAACAGAACAACGATTTTCTCAAAGAGTTGCAGAGTTCGATCAACCTGCTTTCGGGCGAAAACAAGAAGATTCTCGAAGAAAATATCCAACTGCGGCGGGAAAACATCGACCTCAAGGCCAACCAGGAAGAGATGCTCGTACGCATCGACCGGCTGACCAAAGAGGTGGAGCGCCTCCGCAAGACCATCGGAAAACGAAATTCGTATGAAGACAAGACTCTTTTTGCTGCTATCCATCCTGCTGCTGGTAAGTTGCACTGCGACGAAGAAGCTCCTCTCGACAGGGACGCAGAACAGTACGGATACCGTGTCGCACATGCAACGCGGCGCACAAAACGCCGTAGAGCAAACCGCACGAGCGGCAATGAACTCTCGATCGGAGGAGACCTCTGTGCTGCGGGCGCTGCGGACGGAGGCGATTCCGCTTCGGACAGCAGCGGTGACGGTGACAGAGGAGAGCCTCCGTAATCTGCCGGAGGGGGCGGCCTATGTTGCCCGTGACGGTCGGCTGACGCTCGAAGCCCGGCGTGACGGGGATACCATCCGCATTTCAGCACGCAGCGATTCGCTTGCCCGACGAGTCGAATATTACAAAGCGACCTCGGCCCGGCAGGACCGATATGCAGATTCTCTGAAGGAGAGTCTGGCAGAAACCCGGGAAGCATACGACCGACTCCTCGAAGTCTCCAGGCAGCAATCTTCGGAAACAGCAATACAACAAACGCGGTCCCCGGCCTATCGAGGAAGGTGGATGCTTTTCGGAATCGTTATCGGATGTCTCGGCGGCTGGTGGGCTCATAAAACAAACTTATTTGCAAAACTTTTCAAAACAATTTAATTATGTCTAAACGATCTGTAATTCAAACCAACGACGGCTATCTGATGCTGCTCGACGCTGTCTATTTCAACGGCAGACGCATGGGGAACATTTCGGAAGAGGGCCTTGACTGGGGCGGTGAAGACGCCCAGACCGTCGAACTCTGGGCCGCACAGATTCGGACCAGTCCCGTGCTGGATATCGAAACGCGAGCCGCGACGAATGAGATTACCGGAAAGATGATCGAAATGGTTCCCCAGAACTGCGTCGATCTGATGGGCGGCAAAGTCGCGGGTGAGGAGTGGCAAATGCCCGCCAGCTCGATGCGTGTCGAAGGAGATATGCGCATTCTGACCGGTACGGGTAAGACCGTCAAACTCAAGCGCGTTTCGTTGCGTGCCTCGAAGATTCGCGGCGGCTTGGGCGGCGAAAACGTCCTCGGCATCGAATTCGGACTGAAGGTCCTGGCCCCGCTGGACGGCTCTTCGCCCGGTTCGATTCTGCCGACGGAGCCCTTCATCGAGGCCGACCCGACGTCGCTGACCTTCGAACAGGCGGGCGGCAGCCTCCCGGTCGATATCGAAGCCTCGGGTCCGTTCTCGGTAGGTGCTGTGCCCGAAGGCTTCTCGGTGGAAGTCGTGAACGGACGTGTCACGGTGATCGCCGAAGCCAATTCCTCGGGTTCGTCCCGCTCCGGAAATCTGGAATTCATCCTGGAGTCCGATCCTGAAACAAAAGCTACCGTATCGCTTTCGCAGCCCAATGCCTAAGCCATGAAACGCAATGTAGAACTGGAGGCAGCGGAAGCTCTGCTCGATGTGGGGATTCTGCTGCCTCTTCTCCGGTTCCGCCTGCCCGGAGGCCGGGAGTGGGTGCTGCGCGTAACGATGCGGCGCCCCTGCCTGGGAGGGCAGATGCGCATCGTACGCCACTACCTGAAGCTGGGAATCACGGCCCGGGAATGGGATGCTTTCTCCGAAGACGAGGAGCGTGCCTTTTTCGACCGGCATGCCAAACGCCTTTCGCTGATCCTTGCGCTGACGATATGTCGCGGCTATCTGTCCGGACTCCTGCTGGCCCCCGTGGTGGCCTGGTTGATCCGGTGGAAGGTACCCTCCGAGTACCGGATCGAAGCCCAGCGCTGGTTCCGCAGAATGCGGGGCACGCGGGATTTTACGAGTATTATCGAATCGGCCGAGAGGATCGATCCCTTCCGGTACGAAACGAGCCGCCCCAAAAGAGCAGGAAAGGGGAGTTAAGAACCGTTTACGAGAGTTCCCATAGCCCCTTCGGAATCGTTTGGCAAATTGCCTCCGCAACAGGATGGTCGGTGCATTACATTCTGTGGAAGGTCAATTTCCAGACACTGGCCATGATGCTGGCCGATGCCCCGCATTATCGAAGCGTCCCGGCTGAATGTACGGAAGCCGGGAGTGCAACGGGAAAACCCGATACCGCACAACTCTTTCAATCGAAACTCAACTTGCAATGAAACCCGTCGAGATAGAATTCCTCGTAAAGAACAATACCCGTCAGGGACTCTCCGGAGTTTCCGGCGGGATTGATGCCGTGGACAAGGATGCCGCGCAGGCGCGAGGCCGTATTCAGGCTTTGAAGGATGAAATTGTGCGACTTCAAAAAGTCATAGCCCAGACGCCGGAAATGGATCAGACGGAAAACATCCGCCAGATAGAAGCGTTGCAGCGGCAGCTCCAGGCTTTGCAAGCCGCAACCAAACGCACCGATCTGGTTCCCGCAAGCGCTCCGGCAGCCGTAAGGAGCTATAATAGCCTACATATGGCTATTCAGCAAATAATTCGTGAATCACCGTCGCTGGCAATGGGATTACAGTTGTATTTTCTGGCAGTTTCGAATAATTATCCTATTCTTTGGGATGCAATAGCTCGTACCAGGGCCGAAAATCAGTTATTGGCTGCCAGTGGTGAAAAAACAATTCCTGTATGGCGACAAATACTTTCCTCCGTAGGCTCTTTTCAGACTTTATTGACTGTGGGTATTACTTTGGCAGTTGCGTACGGCAAGGAGATCGGAAACTGGGTGACGAATCTGTTTCGGGGAAAGAAAGCCCTCGACACCGCTCGCATGGCGACCGAACGTTTTCAGAATACGATGCTCGAAGGGGCTCGAAACGCCCAGCAGGAGGTCGTAAAATTGAATCTTCTCTACCGGGCCGCAACGGATAATGCCCGCGCCACAGACGATCGCCGGGAAGCCGTGCGCAAACTCAAAGAGGAGTTTTCGGGTTATTTCAAGAATCTTTCCGACGAGCAAATCATGCTCGGACAAGCGAATGACACTTACAAGGAGCTGATCAAAAACATTTACAAATACGCCAAAGCGCAGGCGGCTTTCAAGAGCCTGGTGGATATCGAACAGCAAGAGCTGTTCTTCAATAGCGCACCGGATATCGAGCAATTCCGAAAGGTTTATGACAAATACCTCAAGGCTCAGGAGAAATTTGCTGAAAAACAGGAAGCCTTCGATGCGATACCGTGGACAAAACAAGGTCGTGCGTTCAAGGAGCAGAAAGAGCTTTCTTGGGCGAAAGACCGTTTTTTGGTCGCAAGAGGAGAGGTTAACCGCTTGCAAGAACTGATTTTCGAAGAGATCAGGAAGAACAAAGGAGGGGAAGAAATTATCGATGAGATAGAGGAGAAATTCGATGGCGACCTCGGGGCATTTCTGCAATTCCTCGCAGAGCAGCGGACGAAATTGGCTGCCGTGGCGGAGCAGGCCCAATTGCTGGAAAATCCGTCCGGCACGACGACCGATCCTGAACCGACTTCCATCGACCAACTCACAGAACAGTATAAGGCAGCCGTACGTCGCCAACAGCAGAGCCTCGACGACCAGCGGGTCGAGTTGATTGAAAACGAATTCGACCGGGAACGGGAAGCGATCCGCCTCAATTACGAGAAAAACCGTCAGGAATATGAGCGGCAGGAACAACAGACGCTCGCACTGATTCGCAAACTCCGGGAGTCGGGGGCCGATATCGATTCGAATGCGGAGAAAACCTTTATGGCTGGCACGGCCGCTGCAATAGCCCAAGCTGCGGAAATTCGGGACAGAGAGCTTGCGGATGTCGATAAGAAAGAGGAGGCTTCATACACCAAGTTGCTGGAGAAGTACGAAACCTACCAGCAGGGGCGTCTGCGAATCGCCCGGAAATACGATCAGGATATTGCTGCTCTTGCCTCAAATCCGGAGGCCCAGCAACTCGCTCGCGAGGCCAAACAAAAAGCGCTCGACGACTTCACGGAACAATTTGCAAGCCAGTTCCCGGAATTCGAAGCCTGGGCCGACCGGGTCGTCGCTGCCTCGGTCAAAAAGCTGGAAAGCCTGGTGATCGAAGCTCAGGAAGAGCTGGAGAACCTGCAAAGCGAGACGCCGGATGACGGTAATGCCATCGCCGTTGCGCGGGCCAAACTCCGCAAGGCCGAACAGCAACTGGCGAAAAAACAGAACCAAACGGAACAGGAAACTACCGATACGACCTCCTGGACGGAGCTTCACCGCGTATTGACCGACGTCATCGGTACCTTCAATGAGGTCGGCGATGCCGTCGGGGGTGCCGGAGGAACCATCATCGCCACCGCAGGAGATATCGCCGGCTCTACCCTGCAAATCATCAATGCCGTTCAGGCATACCGGAAAGCTCAAGCCGCATCGAACACGCTCGGCATGGCCTCCGGAATTCTCGGAGGCATATCGGCCGGTATCGGTGCGCTGACCACTATTGTCAATTTGTTCAAGGGCGGTGAAACTTCGATGGAGCGCAACCTTCGTCTGGCCCGCGAGTTCAACGAAGAACTTCGGATCATGAAAGAGCGCAGCCGTATCGACTCCGATGAATTCGACAATATCTTCGGGGATCGGGTGTACGACCGTTACAAGCAAAATATCGATGTGGTGCGCACCTCGCTTGAAGAGCTGGAGAAAGTCCGGGAGAGAATCCTCTCGCGCGGGGAAGAAAAATATCAGTTGCCGGGAGAGTGGCGAGGCGGAGCCGGCACGGGACTTTCGGGCTTGTTCAGGTATGAAAAAACTTGGGAGAACATTGCCGATTCGATCGCCAACATGCAGGTTCAGACGCGTCATTCGACCTGGTTCCGTTCGGCAAAATATCAGTCCCTCGGTTCGCTGCTTCCCGAATTATTCACGGATGGCGAAGTCGATATGGACGCGCTCCGGCAATTCGTCGAAGAGGGCGGAGAAACTTTCCAGCACCTGGCACGGGAGAATCAGGAGATGCTCCGCGAAATGGTGGACGACTGGGAAACCTACGAAGAGGCATTGACTGCGGTCCGGGATTATTTGCAGGATATTTTCGGCGATCTGGGCAGTACGCTTACCGATGCTTTGGTGGATGCTTTCGAAAACGGCACCGATGCGGCGGATACTTTTGCCGACAGCGTCGGGCAGGCCCTGCGCTCGCTGGCCAAGGATATGATCTATTCGAGTACGCTCGGTAAGGTATTCGAAGATGCCCAAAAACGCATCGAAGAGGTCATGCAGAGCGACCTTTCCGACGAAGAGCGGTTCGCTCAATGGAGCGAAACGATGAAATCGCTGGTTTCGGATGCCATGGATCAACAGGACGATTTCAATCGTCTGTGGGAAGAGTTCCGCCGCATTGCAGAAGAGAACGGACTTTCGATCGACGAGGAAGCCGGCACTTCGCAGCAGAGCGGTAAGGCAGGAGCCATTCAAACCGTAACGCAGGATTCGTTCTCCCGCGTCGAAGGACTGGTCACATCGGTACAGATCCATTCCGCGAAGATCGACGAAAACATCGAAGGTATTGTCCCGGTTCTCAAAGGGTCACTCGAAGCGATGAATGCCATCCGGGAAAATACCGAACCGATACCCCAAATCTATGAACTGTTGCAAACCATAAAACGCGACGGATTAAAAGCGATCTGATTATGGCTGAAATACTCGAAGGACTGTTGCTGATCAACCAAACGGATGTATATGCCCGTTTCGGGGCTTTCCTCGCGGAAACCGCCGAAGACAGACACGACAACTACGATTCGCTGCTCGCACCTCCGGCTCTCAAGCAGCAGGCGGAGGTTTCCATTCGGGAGGAGGACGGCGTCCGTATGCCCGATATACTGACGCAGACTTATGAAGCCCGTGATATTACGCTGCGATTCGCCATCGTCGCCTCGAACGATGTTTCGTTCTTTACGCGCTACGCCTCGTTCGTGAAATTTCTTAAGGAGGGCGACGACGGGTGGCTGGCGCTCCATCTGACGGACGTAGGGCTGAAATTCCGGGTTTATATGACCGGATTTTCGGATTATTCACAACTGGCGCCATTCGGAAAGGGAGAGGTTGCGGCGACCTTCTCGGTGAAATTCCGGGAGCCGAAGCCGACATTCGAACTCGCTGCGTCGATCTAAAGGTCACGTTCAAATCTTCAAAAAATGGAACTCAAAATATATTCGAAAGAAGGGAATCTGAAGCTGACGGCCTCTCCCGATAGTAACAGTGCTGCAACCTGCGGCATACAGGAGGAGAGTGTCCTCGCGCTCTCCTTCACGGCCTTCGAATGCGTCACGCTCGAAGTTTACGATTATGCGGACTTCCTCGGACGGCGTTATTGGATTCTCGAACGTTATCAGCCGAAGATGAACTGCGACAGCGAATGGAGCTACTCGGTGCAACTGTCGGGGGTCGAAGGACTCACCACGCAGGTCCTGATGGTCAATCCGGATGATGACGACAATCCGATTCTGACACTCACGGCACCGGCACGCGAACATGCGGCGCTGATTATCGCTAACATGAACCGCAAAATGGGGACGACCGAATGGAAAGTCGGAGAAGTGGTCGTATCGGAGTACATCGATATCGAATATACGGGAAAGTACGCCTCCGATGCTCTTTCGGAGCTGTCGGCTGCCGCCGGGACGGAGTGGTGGTTCGACGGGATGACGCTCAACATATCCCGCTGTGAGTTCGGAGAGCCCGTCCCGTTGTCTTACGGTAACGGATTGATCGGAGGAATCGAACGGAGCATGGCCGATGGCGTGAAATTTTTCACTCGGCTCTTTCCGGTAGGCTCCTCCCGCAACATCGATCCGGATCGATACGGACATGCCCGGCTGCAACTGCCCGACGGGGCGAAGTACGTCGAACAGGATACCCACCTCGGTATCATCGAATATTTCGAGCAGGAAGCGTTCGATGCAATATATCCCCGCCGGATCGGTACGGTCGGTTCCGTACGGTCCGAAGAGCACACAAGCGATGACGGCTCTTCGTTTACGGTCTGGTATTTCACCGATCCCGACATTCCGTTCGATCCCAATCAATACGAAATAGGCGGCCTCGTCAAACGGGTGACCTTTCAGACCGGAGAGCTTCGCGGACGGGAGTTCGAAGTGAATTACGACTCGGAAAAGAAGGAGTTCGAGATCATCACCCAATGGCCCTACGACAACGATATGCAGTTGCCGTCGGAACCGTTGGTCCCGGCTCCCGGGAACGAATACGTGCTCTGGAATATCAGTATGCCGGACAGTTATTATCCTGCGGCCGAACAGGAATTCAAAACTGCGGTAGATACCTTTATGGCCGACAGCCGTAAAGATATATCCGTGTTCCAGGCATCGACGGATTTTACGGTTGTCGATAAAAGAAACCTCGATTTGAAGCCGGGACAACGGATTCGGCTCGGAAGCGACAAGTTTTTTCCCGATACCGGATATCGCGATATCCGTATCGTCGCGATCAGTCGCTCCGTCGTTCAGCCCGGAAGCATGACTCTTAAAATGAGCGATGTCCTCTCCACAGGTCGTATCTCCCGCATCGAAAATCAAATTTCGGAAGTGACGCAGATAACCCGGCAGGTTTCATCGGAATTTCCTGACATCATTAAATCGTGGGAGGAAACATCGGCAAGTGACACGACGCTCTATTCGTCGCGTAAGAGCGAACGGGAATTTCTGAACAAGCGCCGGGGAGGTACGGTCGAAGGAATCACCCGATTCCTTAAGCGGCAGCAGCTCGACGAGGGATTCCGGACAAGCGACTTCGCCAGCGGCATCACCGGCTTCGGTGCACAGATCGACGGACGAGGCGCCGGCGAATTGGAGAGCCTCTTCATCCGCCGCTTTCTGGAGGTTCCGGAGCTTCGGTACAACCGCGTGGGCATCAGCGTCGGGGACGACTGGAGCGCTCCGGGCGCCGGGGTGATCGAGAGCGTGGACAAGGAGCAGAAGCTCGTAACGCTCAAACTCGAAGAGGGCGAGATCGGCGCCGTAGCTGTCGGGGATATCTGTATGGGTATCTTCCACGACTTCGACCCGTCGAACAATGCGACGGCAGATTCCGACGACGGCCGAGGCAACCGCACTTTCGCAGGCTTCGCCACGGTCTATTTCCGTATCACGGAAGTCCTGGGCGACCGCAACGAGCGGTTCCGCTACGAGCTGCGCCCCCTGTCGGCCACCTTTACCAAACAGATCGACCCGATGGAGTCGATGACCTTCGTGGCCTACGGCTCGTTCACGAATCCCGCCCGGCGGAGCTCGCGCTACTCGACGCGCACCTACCAGCGCTATCTTCGCAATGTCAGCGACTGGGAGTTCACGGCCGAGAATATCGCCGCGCAGTTCGGCGACCTTACGAACCTCTCCGTCTTCGGGATCCAGATGTCGGGCTATTCGGCCTATCTGGATAATATCTACCTGCAAGGTATGATTAGCAGCCTGGACAAGAAGGTGTTGCTGGACACACAGAGCAAGCTGTTCCGAATGGTCGGGGACAACGGCGTCGGCGTGGCATTCACCCCGGAGGCAGGCTGGAAGCAAGGCAAGCTCTACGACCCCGAGACAGGACAGTTCCAGAAGGAGTTCGACATCGAACAGATCGATCAGACGGCCCGGGAAGCCGCACAAGCCGCTGCCACAGCACAACAGGATGCCAATGCCACGGCTGCGGACGTCTCCTCTCTGAAGAACTTCACCGACGAAGCCTTCGCCGACGGGGTTATCTCGCGGGCCGAAGCATCATCCATCGAGAAATATACGAACAGCGTCGAAGAGACGCAGAAATCCGCCGACGCCTCCTATACGACCGTTTACAACAATTCGCTGCTTTCGGGCACGGCGAAATCGAACCTGCAAGCCGCCAAGAGTACCTTCGACACCGCTGTGGCCGATCTGCTATCTGCGATTCGAACCGCCTCAGACGACGGCATCGCCACACCGGAGGAGAAGGCCGGCGTAGATTCGCAGTACGCCCTGTTCAACGATGCTTACAGCGCCTTCTGTACCCGGCTGGAGGAGGCGAACGAGTATATCCAGACGGCGATCAACACCGCAGCGCAGGGAGCCTACCAACTCTCGCAGGAGTTACAGGGGGTCGTGAACAACATCAATGAGACGATCATTCCCGACTTGCAGGACCAGATCGACAAGTCGATCATCTCCTGGGGCGGCGAGGAGGTCCCGACGCTCGACAACTACCCCGCCAGCGAGTGGACCACGGACACCGAGCGCAAGCGACATATCAACGACGGCTACGACCGGAAGATCACCACCGATGGTGAAGTGTCCTACGAAAGCTACAAATTCGTCTTCGAGAACGGCGTCTATCAGTGGAACCGTATTGCGGACAGCGGCATCGCCACGGCTATAGCCGAAGCCCGCAAAGCCCTCGGGCTGGCCGGGACCAAAGCCCGGGTATTCTACGGCTCAGCCACCCCGTCCGTACCCTATGAGGTGAACGACGTGTGGTTCCGCACTTCGGGATCGGGAAGTTCGCTCACCACGACCCTCTACATCTCCAATGCCGACAAAGGGGACGGCGAAACCGCCTCTGCGGACGACTGGCAGCTGGTCGATGACAGCCAGGTGCGCCTGCGGCAGATGTCCTCCGACCAGGTGATCTCCCGCGAGGAGAAAGCCGTGCTGCGCAACACCCTCGCGCAGATGCAGAAAGAGTTCGCCACCTACCAGTCCGACGCCGATACCTACGGCATCTCCATTACGGCTCTTTCGACGGCCTACAACTCGCTGGTGAATCTCCTCACCGGCACCGTAGCCGTGAACAACGACACGGATACGACCCTCACCCAGAGCCAGCGCACGGATTACAACACCCGTTTCGCAGCCTACACCTCCGAGGTCGCCCGCTTTTCAAACCTCATTGCGGACGCCATATCGCAAGGCAAGGTGGACGGCTTGCAGTTCGGGGCCCGCAACTATATCGCCAAAGTGTATATTTCCGACTGGAACAACAATTCGCAGGGAAAAACGGACATCGTACTCACGGGCAGCGATACCGACGGCAGCTACCAGAGCGTGAACTACCGGGCCGTGCAGGAGATCATCTCCTCCGGAGACTCTACCCGTGCCGACATCTTCCGGGGCAGGATAAAGTTTCAGGAGAATATGCAGTACAGTTTCAAAGTGCGGTGGAAACTGTTGTATGAAATGTCCTCGACCGTTCGGGGAATGTACTTCGTGTTCATCTATACGGACGGCACGATGGAGTTCGTACCCATTTACGGGAATCAGACGAGTCTTGTCGAAACTGTCTATTCCACAAAGGAGGGAAAGACGTTGGACCGCATCTCGGCTTCGTACAGTCAGTTCGATGCCGGAGGCAAAACGAATCGTGTCCTGATCTATGACATTCAGCTCACGGAAGGCAACAAGGCGCCCACGGGATACATCACGGCCGAGGAGGATGTACAGGCGCAAATCGAGCAGGTGAAGCTCGATGTGGACTACATCGCCTCGGATTCGAGCCTGACACCCTCCGATAAACAACAGGTGGCCAACGAATGGGTACGCATACAGAACGAATATTGGAGTATCATTGCAAACGCCGCAAAGTATGACGTACCCACGGATACCTTTACGACATATTTCCAACGGCTCGAAGATTATCTCACGCCCCTGTTGGCCGATATGAGTACGACATCCGAGATAACCGGCACCGAGTTCAGAAAGTTATTTTCCGACTATTACGAAGTAAGCAGCACCATGTCGGACCTGATCGACGACGCGATCGACGAATCCATCAAATCGACAGAGTACCTCAAGCAGGCTATGGAAGACGGAAGTACCGAGGTGAAAGGCGGTCTGGTGATGACAAATGTCCTGTTGCTGAAAAATGCACAAGACGAAGTGACGGCCGGAGTGAGCGGCTTGCAGGAAGACAATGTGCCCTTCTGGTCGGGTGCCGACTATATGAACCGGGGAAAAGCCGTGTTCAGAGTACACGCCGACGGAGAAGTACACGCAACCAAAGGAACTATCGGAATCATGCAGGTCAAAAACGATTCCGTAGAGGTGAGTGATGCGACCGCAAGCGGAAACAAAATCATACTCACTACTAACAATATAAACAACGTAAGCCAGGTTTTGGGCTCTTCCGAAGTCCCGTCGAGCCAAACGACAGAGAGTGTATCGGTCATAACCTCTCAAACGAAGCCTTTCGCCTCAGATTTCAAGACTTCCAAACAGTTCCAATGCGGAGCGGAGGTGCAGATGTCGGCACAAGTCAAGGGGACGATCCGGGGCGGAGGAAGCGTGAAGATCGAAATTTTCAACCAGACAGCCAATACTACCGACACGATATTCCGGCAATCTTCCGCAGATGCCGGAACGGGATCGATACAGATCAACAAAAACATTAGTTATCGTTTTATGCCCCCGGTGGGAACCACGACATACTACTACATAAAAGTTTCCGTGGAAGCATCCTCTTCCGGAGAGCTCGGAAGCACGGCATCCGCAGCTGTCGAGGCCATTACTTTTTCTTTCGTGACCGATGTCCGCAAGAACCTGATCGCTCCCAACGGAGTAGCCGTCGTGAAAGGATCCAGCAACTATGCGATCTTCACCGGAGATATTTTCGAAGTCCTGATCGGAAATGGAGGGTTACGCATTCAAAACGGGAAAGTCTATAAGACCAACAGCGGAACAGGTGGCTGGACCGAGATATAATAATTATGGACCAATAAAACTACAAATAAATAATTTTTATCGATACTATTCGAGGATAAACATAAAAAAGCCCCCGCCTTCGTTTGTAGTCCTCTTACCTCCTACAAACGATAAAGGTGCAGCAACACCACGACGGAAGCATATCGCTTCTACGGTGTTGCTGCACCTATTTTTTATAGTAAGAGGATTACAAATTTATAAACTTTCCTGAATATGTGCAAATCTGAACTTTACCGACAAATTCTTAATACAGTGTCGCAGGAAACAGAGATTTCTTGTAATGAATTGCTCAGTACAAGTCGGCGAGCCGAAGTAGTGGATGCCCGGTGTGTTTTAGTCTATTTTCTTTCGGAGCAAGGATTGAATACAGCAGAAATTGCATCCCGAATCAATCGTAGTCAACAGGCTGTGCGTAGATTGAAAAACCTATATACTGTTCGCGCACGGCAGCGGGGTAACTTAATCGCTCGTAATTCGAATATAATTCGAAAACTACTCGAAAATATATGATTGTCAGTTGTATAGCCTATTCGGATCTTTGTGGTGCAGTTGAAAGCTGCCTCAAGCGCCAAAGAGGTAAGAGGCGAAAAAATAAAAGTAAACATGGAAGGTAATTTTTTAACCTCGGGTGATTTGGCCATGTGGGATACCGCTCGTACTTCGCGCGCCGGAAACTATGGTGGCGATGGCTGTGGTTATGGCTATGCCCATCATGGTCGCGGTATGGCTGCCACGGGTATCGGTCTGGCGGCAGGTCTGGGTGGTGGTGCTCTGTTGCTGGCTTTGGCTGGTATCTGGGGCGTAAACCAGGCTTCGAAAGCTCGTCAGCAGGCCGCAGAGAATGCAGCAGCTGGTAACACGAAAGCAATCGACATCCTGTCGGCCGCAGTGCTTCGCGAAACAAACTCGCGCGAAACATGGCAGAATCAGCATGCGCCCACCATTAGCCAGTACGTCGATGTACGGGCTGGAGCAGGCGCCGGGGCAGGTGCAGGCGCTAATGCGTTGGCGGCGGCTGAAGCATTGGCTTTGGCTCAAACCATTAACAACAACAGCGGCCTGAACTCTGCAATCGGAGGCTGCAATTTCCTGCGCGTTGCCCGCTACTCGGCTCCTCAGCCGTGCGGATGCGATACGTGCCAGGGTTAATCGCCCAGGGGCAGATCGGCACTCCGTTCTGCCCCTGATTTAATACCATAACGACCATGCTGTTCAACAAAAAAGAATGCCGCAATATGGACATGATCCGTACGACATCCAAGGATGCTTTGAAAAGATCGCTCATGCAGATGTATCAGGGAGATGTCGCCACTATGGAACGAATGTACGACTTCTATATGAAGGATATGGAAAATGTTCCTGATTTCGATCCGGTGCCTCCCTCGATGATGCAACAAGCTAAAGAAACACTTGGAGGATTGTTCAACTGGGCTGATGCCAACCAGGATAAACTTATCGGAGCTTACAATCTGTTTCGAGCAATGAAGAGCGGAGAGCCCATCGGGAACGTGGGTGTCGCTGCTGCACCCGTAGCGGATATTCCTCCGTTACCTAAATTGTAACCTATGCAACCGTATAAAATAGAGGTGTATATCTTCGCTGAAGACGAACGAGAAGCCAAGGAAGTACAGCAGGCAGCCTATGACTTCGTAAATGAAAATTACCAGCGAGGTGGGTTTGTAACAGCCGTAAAACTGAAGGACTTGCTGATAAAATACAAAAACAATTTTTTCGTCCAAAATTTTTTGAAACGATGAACGACAACCAGAATCCACAAGAATCGCGGCAGCCGCGAAACATCTTCGAACAAATTTTGTTCGGAGTACAGATCACCAATGAGAATACCGTAGATGTCCATCGGCGACTGGAAAGCGTTGAGCTTAAGATCAACGCCATTTATGATGCGCTGTATCCTCCAACCAATACCGAGCTTAACGCCTCCGGCCCGGAGCCCGTAGAACAAACAGTAGGGGGCGAAAACCAATAAACTCACACTATGAACTGTAACAAAATTCAAGCTGCTGCCATCACGCCTGTGTTGGCAGCAGGATCAACAGCATCTCCGTACTTTTACGAGGTCAACATCACGCAGCGGTTATGTTATCCGACATGCGCAGACAACACGCCGGTATTCAACCCGCAGTTCTCACTCAAAGCCGTTGCACAGGTAGGAACGGGGCAGTACGTGGCAACAATTCACGTCGAGGGCATCATTGCTTATGTCCCTTGTAACGGAGGTTGCGGATGTACCAAGCAGCAGCCTTTGTCGCAGGACTTTACGATTCCCATTGCTTCGGCAGCAACGCCGTCTGTAAGCATTGCACAGGGATCGTCTGTAAATGCCATAGCTGCCTCGGCGTGTCAGCCTTGTAGCCGGACATTCGTATCGGAAACTCCGTTGACTGTGACTGTCGCAACTGCAACAGCGTAACGGATATGCTGTGGGTAGCCTTGCTGACAATGGTATGCGCAACACTCGCGCAGCATCTGGGACTTACCGAGAAGATCGCGCAGATCGGAAGCCAAATTTTAATCTGTCCGAAATGCCTATCTTTTTGGGGGTCATTAGCGGTGCTGTTTTTGAGTGGATGTGAGCCATTATATGCAGCAGGGCTATCTTTATTTATGGCTTATGTATCGAATTGGATGGGATTCATATACATCGGGCTGAATAAAATATATTCAAAATTATGGCAAAAAGTAACAAAGGAACCGGACAGCGGTCTTCCGAAGTGAAGTCCGAGGCACCCGTAATGATACCCCGAATCGTGTCAATCAAAGGAACATTCAAACCACTGCCGAAAGCACCAGCTTGCAAAAACTGTTGAATATGACGTCGAGTGAGATGAAAGAGCATTACATAATGCTCCATAGGAAAATGTCCGACATGGATAATCAGTATGCCAGGGATGTATTTGCAGAAGCACAAAGATGGGCTTTCGATAAGATGACGGAAGTAGCTCCTTCGACGGCGGAAGTATGGCTTGGTAAACTGGAAGCGATTTGCTGGAACAATTATCTTTCAGAACTGGAAGCAAAAAGCATTACGGCAAAATTCGTGAATCAGGATGGTAGCAAGGGACCGAAATGGGCGTTTTCTCAATTTGAAACGATTGTAGGATCACTTGGAGGTAGTGTAGAGGTGTGTCCTTTTTACAACAAATTTGCATTGTGGACAACAGCCAATATGCTATACTCTGATCATGCGGATTCTCTCAAAGAATTCGTTTCAGAAGCTGAATTACCCAAACTCATGTATCGAATGTCGATCGAAAAACTCAAAGATCCCGACAGACCTCGATTCGTCAGGGATTATTTTCTACATCAGAAAAACGAATAATAAAAGGTGTTCAAAACCGATTTATTGCTGGTTTTACCAAGTAGGAAAGTTCTTGCTTCTTGTAAAAAAAACACCGTTCGAAGACCATTTATGGTATCTTGCGAACGGTGTTTTTATTTGATGTGGAAAATTTATGTAGCTTTTCGTTTTGAATGATTTGGCTCGTAAAAAATCGCATTTGGTTTTGAAGTTCGTTACTTTTGGTTTTAACGATTATACCTTGCTCGGACTACTACGGAGACTCTGTTGTCATATAGGAT
>OOCM01000082.1_pt1 | contig 96200 bp, 79 predicted proteins | sample 1671111 | NCBI WGS metagenome assembly OOCM01 (sample SAMN06348123, study PRJEB24527) | human gut metagenome | biome: human gut; feature: ankylosing spondylitis patient; material: feces | host: Homo sapiens | place: China | collected 2015-10 | reverse complement strand
CGATAATCACTTACTGTTTGGTAGCAATAGTCCAACACGATATGAAATTAGAACGCAGCGTCTATGAAGTTCTCCAAATTCTCGGAATCTCTCTGACCGACAAAACACATCTCAGTGACTTGTTCGACAAATCGAATTTCAAAGATGTCAAAGACCGATATGATTCAAGTGAACCGAATTTATTTAATTTTTAACCTTGTCCATTTTTAGTGGACAGTAGTGGAATGTTCTTACAAATGAATTTGTAGTACATTCCTTAATCAATGATGAGCATCTGTGATGCTGGGGGAGTACTACTCTACTTTTGTGGAAAGAACAAAGGGGGATGCCTACTACCTTTTGTTGCTTTTAAGAATGCGGTGCTTGCACTGCAAATTCTTTGCATGATGGGCACGTGGATGTTCAGGTGGAAGCTTGCTTATGCATGGACTGGCGGATGGACATCATCTGCATTCTTGTGTTCTTTTGTTCTTCTGTCTTGATTATTTGTTTGCATCCTGCTTGTGGTGAAATTGTTTTTGTGGGTGTATACTTTTTAAATGACAGAAGAACATAAGGTGTGGGTGTTCGATTCTTTTCTGTTTTTTTAAGAATGTGTTTCGTGAGGTAAATACAAGCTTGGCTTGTTATATGAACATTCAAAAGTACGTAAGGAGCTTGCTCATAGACGAACTTATGCATGTTCATAACCATCATTCTTGTGTTCTTTTGTTCTTCTGTCTTAATTACTTGTTGCATCCTGCTTTATGTTCATAAAGAATGCGGTGCTTGCACTGCAAATCTTTTTGCTGTGATGGATATGTGGCGGGGCATGTGAGAGCTCGCTCATACATGGACAGACGTATGAACATCATCTGCATTCTTCTGTTCATTTGTTCTTGTGTCTTTATAGTTTGTTTACACCCTGCCTGGAATGAATAAGATTCTTGGTCTGGGCCAGGGATGACGAGTAGGGGCACGGTGCAAGATGGCATCTTGCGAGTTTAAACATGAAGTGTGACTTCATTAGGTAAGTGCAGAGCGATGCTTTGCTGGCTCATTGATTTTACCTGCAACGCACCGCGTTGTCTTTGCTTGTGACTTTGAATATTTGTTTATCACGGTGTACATGATTGTTGTGAAAATGGTTACAAAAATGTTGGTGGTTTGGGCGTTTTTGTGTATATTCGCATGGATGAACATGAATACAGAAATGAAAACGAACAAAAGAGTTATTAGCAAGGCAGAGAAGGAAATTTTATTGTTGTCGATGTTGGCATCATTCCGTATAGAGGGGATAGATATTCCTAGGGAAAAGGCTGATGTGATTATGAAGCATGCTGAGGAACGTTTGCAGAAGGTAACTATATAATTACTTGAATATAATTTGACTTTGCATTGATTGCAAGGTTTTATGATATAGGCAGGCCAGTTGGTCTGCTTTTTTGTTTTGTGGGTGTATGCATGTTAGGTAAAACGGCAACGGTGTTGCTAGGTAAACATGAACCACGGCTTCATTAGGTAAACGCTACGCTAGGTATTGGTTTTTACATTGACGATTATATGTCATTCCTGGCAAGGATCAGGAATCTGATGTTCGTGGAGTGTAGGATGTGCTTTTTTGTCGCCAGCATTTGTGCCGTCATTGAGATAAGATCCCTGGTCCTAGCCAGGGATGACGTGTCGGAGGCACTTGTAGTGTTTAGTGGTGTTTACTTGTTTTTAGGACAGAAGAACATAAGAACAAAAGATCCCATTGAATGCTCGAATGTATGTTCAAACGAGCTTGACATACATCTGTTTATTCAATGTAGTGCACCTATGGTGCGATGAGTACTTGCTCTTCTACTTTTGTAAGGAAGAACAGAAGAAGTGGGCGCTTACATTGGTTACTACAACGTCATTCCTGGCAAGGACCAGGAATCTAGTCTGTGGGTCTGTACAGTGCTCTCGCTGGCTTTTGTGTTTTCATTAAGATAAGATCCCTGGTCTGGGCCAGGGATGACGTGTCGGGGACACTTGTTGTGTTTAGTGGGTGTTTACTTGTTTTTAAGACTGATGAACATAAGAACAAAAGATTCTATAGAATGTGATAATGTTTGTTCAGGCGAGCTTGACATACCTTATTTCATTCAATGATGGCATCTGAGATGCTTTGTCTTCGACTTTCTTTTGTTGGAGAAGGACATAAGGTGTTGGTGTTCGATCCTCTTCTGTTCTTTAAAAGAATGCGGTGCTTGCACTGCAAATTTTTTGCATGATGGGCATGTGGATGTTCAGGCGGAAGCTTGCTTATGCATGGACAGACGTATGTGCATCATCTGCATTCTTATGTTCTTTTGTTCTTCTGTCTGAATAAATGCGACATCCTGCTTGGAATGAATAAGATCCCTGGTCCTGGCCAGGGATGACGCATCGCTGGCACTGTGCATTATTGGTTGGTGTGTATGTGATTTATTTGTCTGGAGTGATTGAGGGCGTGTTTATGGAGAAGATTTTTCGGATGATTTCTTCCATAGGGCGATAGTTGCGGTCGGCGGCGGATTGGACGGCGCAGACGTATTCGGTGAAGTGGGTGTCGGTGATGTATTCGAAGTGTAGGGGTGGGTAGCCTTGTTTCTGTACCATGAGGTTGGCGAGGAGGCGGGCTGTGCGTCCGTTTCCTTCGCGGAACGGGTGTATGAAGAGCAGTTCGGCGTGGACGCTTGCGACATCGCGGATGAGTGTGTCTGTGTCGCTGTATGTTTGCGGAAGTTTGTTCAGGAAGTCGCGCTCGAGCTCGGTCATGGCCTGGTCGATGTATATGGCTGACGGAAAGACGAAGCCGCCTTTGGACATGTTGACACTGCGGTACTTGCCTGCGAATTTGTAGAGGTGGCTTAGGGCCAGACGGTGGATGTTGCAGATGTAGCGTGCGTCGAAACGGGTGTCGGGGGAGAGACGCTCAGACAGGTACATGGCGGCATAGAGGAATCCTTCGAGCTCTGACTGGTGCAACAGCTGCTCGTCCGTTATTCCCAGGAGGTTGGGAAGTACGTTGCCTTCATCGGGGCTGGTGTTATATTTTACCATGCGCAGTCTTTTTTTCGTGTTGGTGTGCGTCTGTTCAAATATAACGTTTTTGGGTGCGTGATGGTTTACGGTTGCGTTGATTATCTGCTGTTTTATATGTTCCTGTTCTTTGATTCATGTCTGTTTTTCTTTCTGAAACGTCGTTTCTGCATGCAGTCGGATACTTGAAAAGGCATGCGTTTATGCTATGGCGTATGCTTTGCAGTTACGGTGCATGTGTGCTTGTTGTGGTGGTGCTGTGGTAGTTGCGGAAGTATTAAACTAACTATATAGGTAACGTTGCTTAAAGAATTGAACTACAGTAGCATAAACAATATTTATCGGTGAATTTTCTTGCATGGTAATCGGAACCTTTATACTTTTGCATCGTCATCAGAAAAGATGACAGAGCTGAAATCCAAATATGCGCGCAAAATTAATGATTGAGGCTGAAAAGATTGTTTAACTAAAAAAAGAAAGGATAACGATTATGAAAACTATCAAGGTGAGAACAACATTGCAGAGAGTGGCTTGTGCAGACAAGGATATGTACGTGAGCAGACCGGTTACTTACTCGAAGATCGATACAGACGAACTTATCGAACATGCATCTACAGACGCTGGTGTTTCGAAGGCAAATGTGGCCGCTGTGTTCTACGCAATCATCCAGCAGGTAGAGGAGCTGCTTTTGAACGGACACTCAATCCAGCTCGGTCAGCTCGGCACGTTGAGGTTCTCGATGAACTGCAAGGCTTCTGATAGTGCTGAGGATGTTGGTGCCGACAAGGTGTTGAGAAGAAAAATCCTTCTCTATCCGAGTGCAAAGCTCAAGCAGTCTCTCGAACGTGTCAGTCTTACTGGGTTCACGGCTGATGCCGGTGAGGAGGAACCAGTTGTTGATGACGGACAACAGTAACCAGAGCGAAGCGATGGTGTAAGGAATGACGACTGAAAAGATTGTTTTTCGGGATTGACGATACGGAGTGCAGAAATGCCCGGGAGTTTCTGCACTCCTTTGTCTAAAAATGAATTATTAATGATAAAGAAAGGAGATTGGATTTATGAGTTTTGAAGTTTTCAGACAGATTTTCAGAATAGTGCATAACAACCATGAGATATTTGCAGAGCTGTTGTCGCTTCTGCTTAAGTGCAAAGGCAAGGATTCTCTGAAGTGAAAAGATGCAGGATATGGAGATACGTGTCAAAAGATTTTATAAGTGCAAGGACTATACTGTAGGGCGACTGTTTTTGGACGGCAGGTACTTCTGCGATACCTTGGAAGACATGGACAGGGGACTCTCGTCGGATATGAGCGATGAGGAGATTGCAAAAATCAAGGTGCCCGGTAAAACTGCGGTACCGCGCGGAACGTATGATGTCACGCTGGATGTGGTTAGTCCTAGATTTGCAACGCGCAAGGCTTATGCTTTTTGCGGCGGCAGATTGCCCAGATTGATTGATGTACCCGGATTCAACGGTATTCTTATTCATGCCGGAAATACTGCTGATGATTCGAGCGGATGCATCCTGGTGGGGATGAACTCCAGAAAAGGGATGCTGACTGACAGTGTGACTGTGTTCAGACAGCTGTATCAGAAAATCCGTGAGGGGAAGCAGGGGAGACTGAAGATTATCATTGAATGACGGTGCGGGCTTTGGCTATATGGCCGACATTGCACGGAGAATATCTGAGAAAACGTGCGGTCAGGGCTTGAGGTCAAGGCCCGTTTTTGTGTTTTCATTTGATTTTGGAGGCTTTTTGTGTAAAAAATAAATAAATTGAAAGAATTTTATGAGAATTATTTGCAGTTATGAATTTATTTATTATTTTTGCTTGTGAGAAAGGATTTGTCAGTTTTCATCTACTACAACGCATTTCTCGGTCGTTCTATGATACTTTGAAAGGACTGATCTTTCGCATGCATGTATGTCGATTATCCTAACGACGGACAGAAGGAGATGATAGCCACCTAGCTGAGAATTATCACTGGGCTCGCGACTTTTGTGAGTAATTACATCTGGTGCTTCGGGAACTTGTTGACGACAGGAATGTGTCTCAGGCCATTCTTCTGCTGAGGATGGGATTAAATGCTCAAGCCGTTTTGTGAATGACGACTTTGAGATTGACGACAAACATGTAACTTAAAAGCAAGTGCTATGGGAACAGAAACGATGAAAAATGGCTGTGAAAGTGATGGCGCCCTTTTGAAGACCGCTGATGGCGGCTCGGGGGAAAGGAAAAAAGTGTCAGGCGGTTATCGCCTGGAGGGGAAAGCAACAATCAAGTGTCTGCCTTTTGACAAATCGCGTCTTACGTGTACTGTCAGCAGTCCGTTGCAGGATCTTGTCAGGTGGAATGCCATAGTCGGGGAGTTGGTCAGGCGCGGACATCCGCGTGAAGACATCGAGAGGCTGACGGACGATCTCAGGACTGTTATACTCGAACATCTGGAAAAGTTTGAGAGAGTGAATGTTCTGGGACTGTTCACAATCGCTCCAAAGATGTCACTGAAGAGGACAGCGAAAGCAGGCGGCGACATTGAGGATTTCGTAAAAGAAGTACGGAACATCAAGGCTGAGGATGTGGATTTCGGATTCGTTGTCAGATACCTTCAGGAAATCAAGGATGTCGCTCAGGGATTCAAGGAGGTGAACCTGAGCATTACAAGCATTGATTTCGCCGACAACGAGTAGACGGGAAATGATGTCTTTTTGTTTTGTATGCGGTGCGCTTTCTCGTGAGGATACCGCATGGTGACGTAACAGTACGATGCCTTTTTTACTGAACGTTGCGGTCACCAATCTGCTATGTATGATAAAACCTTTCATAGGGAATGCATCGCGCATTCCCTTTTTCGCGTTTGCGGATATTTAAACGTTTGAGCTTGGAATATGGATAAAAGTGCGGTAAAATGCGCATTTATAACCAAATTGCAATAATTTTTAGAAGCTCACATAATCTTTAATTTAATTAAAAAGTGTAACTTTGTCGGACGTTCAAGTATATATACCAAGTTATTCTTAAATATGGCGAATGTAATTAAATTACGTAAAGGCCTGGACATAAACCTGAAAGGTAAGGCTGCCAATAAGTTATCAGATGCTGGTGCATGTGATATCTACGGCTTGGTTCCAGATGATTTCACTGGACTCAAGCCTAAGGTGGTTGTTAAGGAAGGAGATGTTGTCAAGGCCGGAGATGCTTTGTTTGTTAACAAGCTCTATCCAGAGGTAAGATTTGTCTCACCTGTAAGCGGTACTGTTGCAGGAGTAGTGAGAGGCGAACGCCGAAAAGTATTAAGTGTTCAGGTCAAAGCTGACAAAGAGCAGCAGTATGCAGACTTCGGAAAGAAGGATGTGAAGACTCTTTCTGCCGAGCAGGTGGTAAATGCTCTTACAGAGAGCGGTCTGTTTGCTTTCTTCAGACAGAGACCTTATGATGTCACTGCATGTCCGAATGACAAGCCGAAAGCTATTTTCGTGTCTTCATTCTCTGATATGCCTTTGGCTGCAGATTTTGAAGTTGCTCTCAAGGGAAATGAGGCAGACTTCCAGACTGGTATCGATGCAATGTCTAGAATTGCCAACGTATACCTCGGTGTCAAGCCAGGTGCATCAAATGCACTCATGCAGGCAAAGAATGCTACAGTGACAGTTTTCGACGGACCATGCCCTGCAGGAAATGTCGGCGTACAGATCAACCACGTGTCACCTATTAATAAAGGTGAGATCGTGTGGACTATCGGTGCTGAAGAGCTGATTTTCGTAGGACGTCTCTTCAACAAGGGTATTGTTGACCTGAGAAGAGTTATTGCTGTTGCCGGATCTGAAATCAAGGCACCTGAATACGTCAACGTAAAGGTTGGACAGCAGATCGGTTCTATCGTGAACGGACGTATCAGCAGCGAAAGAAACGTGAGAATCATCAACGGCAACCCGCTCGTCGGCAGAAAGGCTGACAAGGACTCCTTCCTCGGAGCTCACACTACTGAAATCACAGTCATACCTGAAGGCGACGACGTGAACGAAGCTTTCGGTTGGATCATGCCGCGTTTCAACGACTTCTCTACAAGCCGCACATACTTCAGCTGGCTGATGGGAAAGAAGAAGGAATATACGCTTGATGCCAGAGTGAAGGGCGGAGAGCGCCACATGATTATGAGCAATGAGTATGATAAGGTGTTCCCTATGGACATCATGCCTGAATATCTTATCAAGGCCATCATCACCGGCGATATCGACAAGATGGAGGCACTCGGTATATATGAAGTTGCTCCGGAGGACTTTGCCGTATGCGAATTCGTTGACTCTTCAAAGCTTGAGCTTCAGAGAATCGTGCGCGAGGGACTCGATATGCTGCGCAAAGAAAATGAATAAAAAACTAACAGTATAATAATAATGGGTGCTTTAAGAAATTATCTCAACAAGATAAAGCCGTCTTTCGAGGAAGGCGGCAAGCTGCATGCTTTCCGCTCTGTGTTTGAGGGAATGGAGACATTCATGTTCGTTCCCAACACAACTTCCAGATGCGGTGCAAGTATACATGATGCGATTGACTCTAAGCGTATCATGTCGTTTGTTGTAATAGCGCTGATTCCTGCACTGCTCTTCGGTATGTACAATGTGGGTTACCAGCATTTCACAGCATTGGAAGAGGTATCCAACGGAGCTGAGCAGATGCCTTCGTTCTGGAATGTGTTCCTCTATGGATTCCTTGCTGTACTGCCTAAAATCATCGTGTCATACGTAGTCGGACTCGGAATCGAGTTTACAGTTGCTCAGTGGAAGCACGAGGAAATTCAGGAAGGATTCCTTGTTACAGGTATACTTATCCCAATGATTGTTCCTGTAACTTGCCCGCTCTGGATTATTGCAATTGCAACAGCTTTCTCAGTGATATTCGTTAAGGAAGTATTCGGTGGTACAGGTATGAACGTTTTCAACGTGGCTCTTGTAACCCGTGCATTCCTGTTCTTTGCTTATCCTACGACAATGAGTGGCGACACAGTGTGGGTTAAGGGAGACAGCGTGTTCGGCTTCGGCGGAAGCGTTACTGACTACGGTGTAAAGCTCGACACATTCTCACAGGCTACTCCGCTCGGCGAAGCTGCCGCTAAACTGCAGCCTTCAGCTGATTTCATCGACACAGTGACTGGATTCATTCCTGGTTCTATAGGTGAAACAAGTGTGATAGCAATAGCAATAGGTGCCATCATCCTTCTCTGGAGCGGTGTGGCAAGCTGGAAGACTATGTTCTCAGTATTTGTAGGTGGTGCTGTGATTGCATTCCTTTTCAATATTGCAGGTATGGACAATGTGGCTGCAAATATTCCTTGGTATGAGCATCTTACACTTGGAGGATTCTGCTTCGGTGCTGTATTCATGGCGACAGACCCTGTAACATCTGCACGTACAGAGACAGGTAAGTATATATACGGATTCCTTATCGGTGCTGTAGCAATACTCATCAGAGTGCTCAACCCTGGATATCCAGAAGGTATGATGCTCGCAATCCTGCTCATGAACCTCTTTGCTCCGCTTATCGACTATTGCGTGGTACAGAAGAATATTAACATGCGTGCTAAACGTGCAACAAATAAATGATAGGGAACATGGCTACAAAGAAATTCAAATGTAAAGTCTGCGGATATATCCATGAAGGGGATTCCGCTCCAGCCAAATGTCCGAAATGCCAGGCTCCGGCTTCTGAATTTGAGGAAATCGTTGAGAACAACGGCGCAAATGAGAATTCGCAGTATAAGAAGGCACAGAAGAAAGGACTTAATACAAACAGCAATACATATATTATAGTATATTCGTCGATTTTGGTCATCATCGTGGCCTTCCTGCTGGCGTTTGTTTCGTCTGTTCTGAAACCGACTCAGGATGCAAATGTGGCTATCGACAAGAAGCAGCAGATTCTTGCTTCTCTCAACATCAGAAATCTGCCTAAGGATTCTGTTGAAATCGTTTACGGCGAGGTTGTCAAGCTTGATATGGTTTTCGGAAAGGATGCTACTCCTACAATGACCGGAGAAACTGAAGGCAAGAACGGACAGCACGACCAGGCTGGCTTCAAGATTGAGAGCAAGGACCTTACAGACGAGGTTAGACCATTCTATGTTTGCGAAGTAAACGGAGAAACAAAGTATGTCATTCCTGTAACAGGTGCAGGACTCTGGGGCTCAATCTGGGGCTACATTGCAATCAATGATGACTGTGCTACAGTATACGGAAGCTACTTCTCTCATGCAAGCGAAACTGCTGGTCTCGGTGACAGAATCGTTGAAGAGGGATTCCAGAACAGTTTCATCGACAAGAAACTCTTTGACGAGAACGGCGAGAACATCGTGCTCAGCGTTGTCAAGAAGGGCAAGAAGGGTGAAGTTGTTTACGGAAGCAAGACATACGAAGTGCCGGCTGAGAGTTCAGTTGACGGAATCACAGGTGCAACACTCACTTCTGACGGTGTGAACGCAATGCTCCATGATGGTCTGTCAAGATACAAGGATATATTAAACAGTTACAAAAAATAAGAGGAATACAGAATATGGGTAAATTATTTTCAAAGGAGAATTGCAAAGTATTCACAAGCCCGCTGAATCTGGACAATCCTATTGCTGTACAGGTATTGGGTATCTGTTCTGCACTCGCTGTAACTTCGCAGCTGAAGCCTGCAATCGTTATGGGACTTTCTGTGACAGTGATTACTGCTTTCTCAAACGTGATCATCGCATTGATCAGAAAGACTATACCTAACAGAATACGTATCATCGTGCAGCTTGTGGTGGTTGCCGCACTTGTTACTATAGTCAGCAATATACTTAAAGCTTATGTCTACGATGTCAGCGTACAGCTTTCTGTATATGTGGGACTTATCATTACAAACTGTATCCTCATGGGTCGTCTAGAGGCATTCGCCATGATGAACGGTCCTTGGGAATCATTCCTTGACGGTATAGGAAACGGTTTGGGTTATGCGCTTATCTTGGTTATCGTAGGTTTCATCAGAGAGCTTCTCGGATTCGGTTCAATACTCGGATTCCAGGTTATTCCTGCAAGTGCTTACGTTGAGAACGGCGGTTGGTATATCAACAACGGTATGATGACTATGCCGGCTATGGCGCTGATAATCGTTGCATGTTGCATCTGGGCCCACAGAGCATACAACAGCAAGAATGAAAAGAAATAATACATACTTAACAAGAATAGAAATTTAGTATGGAACACGCTTTAAGTTTATTTGTAAGATCCATATTCGTGGATAACATGATTTTCGCATTCTTCTTGGGTATGTGCTCTTATCTTGCTGTATCCAAGACAGTGAAAACATCTATAGGATTAGGTATCGCAGTTACGTTCGTGCTCATCATCACTGTGCCTGTAGACTATGCGCTGCAGACTAAAGTGCTGGATCCTGTAACAGGATTTCTGGGCATCGACCTTACGTTCCTTAGCTTCATTCTCTTCATTGCCGTGATTGCGGGTATGACACAGCTCGTGGAAATGGTTGTTGAGAGGTTTTCGCCTTCGTTGTATGCGGCTTTGGGTATTTTCCTTCCGCTAATCGCCGTTAACTGCGCCATCATGGGTGCTTCGCTCTTCATGCAGCAGAGAATCGTGATGGATCCGGCTAACACGCAGGCAATCACTAATGTAGGAGATGCAGTAGCATATGCTGCCGGTTCGGGTATCGGATGGACGCTGGCTATTGTCGGACTTGCCGCCATAAGAGAAAAGATGGCATATACAGATGTTCCTGAACCGCTGAAGGGACTCGGCATCACATTCATCACGGTAGGTCTGATGGCGCTAGCTTTCATGTGTTTCTCAGGTTTGAACATTTAATTGCAGATAATAATAATCATGGATACTAATTTCATATTGGCGAGTGTAGGAGTGTTTCTCGTGATAATACTCGTACTCGTAATAATCCTGCTTATAGCAAAGAAATATCTTTCTCCAAGCGGTAACGTGACTGTTACCATCAACGGAGACAAGAAACTGTCCGTAGAGCAGGGTAACAGCCTTCTTTCCACTTTGTCGGAGAACGGTATTTATCTGTCTTCTGCTTGTGGTGGTAAGGGTTCGTGCGGACAGTGCAAGTGCCAGGTAGTTGAAGGCGGCGGTGAAATCCTCGATTCAGAAAGAGGCCACTTCACACGCAAGCAGATCAAGGAGCATTACAGACTTGGATGCCAGTGCAAGGTCAAGGGTGATCTCAGCATTAAGGTACCTGAATCAGTAATGGGTGTTAAGGAATGGGAGTGCACAGTCATCAGCAACAAGAACGTGTCTACTTTCATCAAGGAGTTCAAGGTGGCTCTGCCTCCAGGCGAACACATGGACTTTATTCCTGGTTCTTATGCGCAGATTGCTATTCCTGCGTATGAAATGGATTACGACAAGGACATCGACAAGGAAAGCATCGGTGATCTCTACTTGCCGGCTTGGAACAAGTTCAATATCTTCAGCCTCAAGTGCAAGAACACTGAGCCTACAGTGAGAGCTTACTCTATGGCCAACTATCCGGACGAGGGTGATATCATCACTTTGACAGTACGTATCGCCACTCCTCCGTTCCTGCCGAAGCCACAGGTTGGATTTATGCCTGTATCACCAGGTATCGCTTCATCTTACATCTTCAGTCTCAAACCGGGCGACAAGTGTATCATGAGTGGTCCTTACGGAGATTTCCATCCAGAGTTCGACTCAAAGAGAGAGATGATTTGGGTAGGTGGTGGAGCCGGTATGGCGCCGCTGAGAGCACAGATCATGCACATGCTCAGAACTCTCCATACAAGAGACAGAGAGATGCACTACTTCTACGGTGCAAGATCTATCGACGAAGTGTTCTTCATGGAGGACTTCCTCGAACTGGAAAAGGAATATCCAAACTTCCACTTCCACCTTGCGCTTGACAGACCAGATCCTAAGGCTGATGCAATGGGTGTTAAGTATACTCCAGGATTCATTGCTCCGGTTATGGGTGATACATACCTGAAGCAGCATGAGGCTCCAGAAGATGTTGAGTACTATCTCTGCGGACCTCCAATGATGTCAAAGACAGTGCTTGATCTTCTCCACAGCCTCGGTGTTGAGGATGATATGATCAGATTCGATAATTTCGGTGGATAATTTTATCCGAACGAAGTATTTATATGAAGCCGTTCCTGTTTATCGGGACGGCTTCTTTTTTATCTATATGTCAGTGCAGATTTTGAAGATAAGCTGCAAATGGCTTATATTTGCTGAAAATGCCGGAATCAGTACCGGTTTGAGTGGAATTTATGGAAAAGTGTCAGCTGCAGTTGCTTGAACTGCTGAAAGCGGGTTTGACAAAAGAAAAGCCCGACGGAGAATTATTTGTAGGTGCCGACTGGAAGAAGCTTTACAATATGGCTTTTGAACAGTCTGTTGTTGCAGTCGTTTTTGATGGTATATGTTTGCTTCAGAAAGATTATATGCCTCCTCTCAAGATGAAGATGCAGATGATTTCGATTGTGCAATCTATTGAGAGCACCAACAATATGATGAATTCGCTTTCGGCTGAATTGACAGGTATATTGGAAAATCTGGGCACTAAACCTGTAATGATGAAGGGACAGGCTTTTGCAACCGAATATCCGAATCCTCTTCACAGACAGTCGGGAGATATAGATTTGTTTTTCAGAAGCGAACCTGAGAATATTGCCGTGAAAGAGTGGGCACAGAAAAATGCTGAGCCGGATAATAAGATAAACGACAAGGATTATCCTTTTCATTGGAAGGGTGTAGAGGTGGAGAGTCATTTTCTTCTTTGCATGATGTATAATAAGAAGAATAATGATTTGCTGCAGTCGATTATCAGAAAAGAATTTGAAGAGAATGCACCTGTATTTGTTGATGTATGCGGAAAGAAAATAGAGACTGTGCCTCCAACATTGAATGTCCTTCATCAGATTATACACATCTCATACCATTTTCTTAATGAGGGTATAGGACTGAGACAGTTTTGCGACTTGGCTTTGTATCTGCGTAACCATGCGGACGAAATTGATTACGACCGATTGAAAAGATATTTGTCAGAACTTGGTTTTGGTAAGTTGACTTCTATGTATGGCCATCTGCTTAACAGGTATTTGGGAGTCGATGCAAACATTATACCGTTTGAATTCAGCGACAAATACTTTGCGTTGCTGGCAGACAGTATTTTTACTGGAGGCAATTTCGGAAAGAAAGTTTTCGGATTCAAAGGGAAAGACACATTTTTCAAGTCAAAAATTAAAGCTATGCCTCTGCATCTGATTCATTACATCAAATACAGACACTTTAATCCGAAAGAGTTGGATGCAAATTTCTTGATTAAGTGGAAAAGGGCAGCAAAAGGTATCAAATAGTAAGGGCTATGAAAATTCTGTAATTTCACAGTGAGCATTTTTATAGCATAAATGCTTTTTGATAGTACAAAATGAAAGATTAAAATTATAAATGTGTATTATATATTGCATTTTTTTACGAAAAGTACTACTTTTGCACGTGTAAGCATGGATGGTTTATCGGATGATGTTGGATTTGCTGTTTGAGACAGTGATTTGATATTGGGAAGATGGATGCGGGACATGCTTCTCGAAAAGAAAAACTGATATTTATGTCTGAAAGGATTAGATTTACAAAGATGCACGGTGCCGGCAATGATTATATTTATGTTTATGTGCCGGAAAATCATATTGCGGATCCTGAGAAATGTTCTATAGAATGGAGCAAACCTCATTTCGGAATAGGTTCTGACGGACTTATTCTTGTGGATAAGTCTGATAAGGCTGATTTTTCAATGAGAATATTCAACAATGACGGTTCGGAAGCTATGATGTGCGGCAACGGAGTAAGATGTGTTGCCAAATTTGTAAGAGACCATAATCTTACAGACAAAAATGTTGTGACCGTTGATACCCTTTCAGGAATTAAAACCATTGAGCTTTTCACTGACGAGAACGGTGTTGTAAACAGAGGAAAAGTAGATATGGGCGAACCATCCTTGAGCAACAAAAAACAGCTGGCAACTGAGGACGGCAGTATGGTTGAAGGTGAGGTAGTAGCTGGACAAAGCAAATTCAAGGGTACATTTGTTTGTATGGGCAATCCTCATTTTGTCATATTTGTTGAAGATATTGCTTCTGTTGATATAGAAACTTTGGGACCGGTTATCGAAAACAATCCGTTGTTCCCTGAAAGATGCAATATTGAATTTGCTCAAGTACTTGCAGACGGCAGCATCAGAATGCGTGTTTGGGAACGTGGTTCTGGAATTACAATGGCATGTGGTACAGGTGCTTGTGCTACTGCGGTGGCTGCATCGACAACAGGCAGATCAGGACGAACCAGTCGCATTATTATGGACGGCGGGGAACTGATCATTGAATGGAAGGCAGAAGACAATCATGTTTATATGACAGGACCCGCTGCAAAAGTTTTTGAAGGTGAAATAGAACTCTGAGCCTACATCGCTGTTTAGACAGCCTGCAGGCTCTATATTTTTGTTGTTTTTAGAGATAATACATCAATATATTTTTAGTTATGGCAACTGTAAATGAGAATTTTCTAAAGCTGTCACAGAATTACCTTTTTTCTGATATCGCAAAAAAGGTGAGCAGATATGTGGCAGAGCATCCAGAGGCTGACATTATAAGATTGGGTATAGGTGATGTCACTCGTCCGTTGGCACCGGCTGTTATTGAGGCGATGCATAAGGCGGTGGATGAAATGGCGTGCAAAGAAACGTTCAGAGGATATGGTCCTGAACAGGGATACGGATTCCTGCAGAAAGCTATCATAGATAATGATTTGGCTCCTAGAGGCGTTACTTTTGACCCTGACGAGATTTTCATAAGCGACGGTGCCAAGAGCGATACTGGAAATATTGGTGACATTCTTGCTAAGGACAACGTTATCTGTGTTACTGATCCTATATATCCTGTATACATAGATTCGAATGTGATGGCAGGCAGGGCAGGTGAGCTGATTGGCGGTATGTGGTCGGATATTGTGTATCTTCCATGCAACGATGAGAATAATTTTGTTCCAGAATTGCCTGCAAAACACGTAGATGTTGTTTATCTTTGCTATCCAAATAACCCTACGGGCACTGTGATAAGCAGAAGTGAACTGAAAAAATGGGTTGATTACGCATTGGCAAACGACGTCCTGATAATGTATGATGCTGCTTATGAGGCATATATACAGGACGAAGATATTCCTCATTCAATATATGAGATTGAAGGTGCCAAGAAATGTGCCATTGAGTTTCACAGCTATTCGAAGACTGCAGGGTTTACTGGAGTACGATGCGGATACACGATTATCCCTAAAGAACTGATGGCTGTGAGTGCTGGCGGGGAGAAAGTTTCACTAAATCACTTGTGGAACAGAAGACAGTGCACAAAGTTCAACGGTACAAGCTATATCACCCAGCGCGGTGCAGAGGCAATCTATACTGAAGATGGCAAGAAGCAGATTAAGGAAACCATTGCCTACTACATGGAGAATGCAAGAATCATGCGTGAGGCATTTACAGAACTCGGCATGAAGTTCTTCGGTGGCAAGAATGCTCCTTACATCTGGCTGAAAACTCCAGGAAACATGACATCATGGGAGTTTTTCGATGAAATGCTTCATAAGATCAATGTGGTCGGAACTCCAGGTGTAGGCTTCGGACCTTCTGGTGAAGGATTTTTCCGATTTACAGCTTTCGGAAGTAAAGAAGATTGCACAGAGGCTATGAGGAGATTGAAAGAGTGGTATAAATAAAATTCTACGGAAAGCGTTAATACTTAAAATACTGGCAATTGGGCTTATTTCATTGAGGTTTGATTTGAATCTTTAGAGAATGTATGCTTCTTTTGCCAATTAGAATAAAAAGCATTTTTCATTATAAATTTATATGGCTTCAAAATTAAGATTTAAAGTTGTAAACGATGCTTTCAACAGAAAGCCCGTTGATGTTGAATCGCCGAAGGAACGGCCTTCCGAATATTTCGGAAAGTATGTTTTCAATAGACAGAAGATGTTCAAGTATCTGCCTGCCGATGTTTACAAGAAAATGTGCGATGTTATTGATAATGGAGCACCTTTTGACAGAACTATTGCAGACGAGGTGGCAGAAGGAATGAAGAAGTGGGCCATGGAGTTGGGGGTAACCCATTATACCCATTGGTTCCAGCCGTTGACAGAAGGTACAGCTGAAAAGCACGACGGTTTCGTTGAGCATGACGGCAAAGGCGGAATGGTTGAGGAATTCGAGGGAAAACTTCTTGTTCAGCAGGAATCTGATGCTTCTTCTTTCCCTAATGGAGGTATACGTTCAACATTTGAAGCCAGAGGTTATTCTGCGTGGGATCCTACATCACCAGTATTTGTGATGGGTGATACACTTATGATTCCTACAATATTCATTTCATATACAGGTGAGGCACTTGACTACAAAGCTCCGCTGAAGAAGTCTCTTTATGCAGTAGACAAGGCTGCTACAGCTGTGTGCAAGTTCTTCGATCCAAAGGTTACAAAGGTTTACTCCAACCTTGGATGGGAGCAGGAATATTTCCTCATTGATGAACTGCTCTATTCTGCACGTCCAGACCTGATTCTTACAGGCAGAACACTTATGGGGCATGACTCTGCCAAGAACCAGCAGATGGATGACCATTATTTCGGATCGATCCCTTTGAGAGTTGAGAATTTCATGAAGGATCTTGAAATTCAGGCTTTGGAATTGGGTATACCTTGCAAGACACGTCATAACGAGGTTGCGCCTAACCAGTTTGAGCTTGCTCCTATTTTCGAGGAGACAAACCTCGCCATCGACCACAATATGCTTATCATGTCGCTCATGAAGAAGGTTGCAAGAAAGAACGGATTCAGATGCTTGCTCCATGAGAAACCTTTCAAGGGCGTAAACGGTTCTGGAAAGCATAATAACTGGTCGCTCTGCACAGATACAGGCGTTCTGCTTCATGCTCCAGGAAAGACTCCGATGGAGAACCTGCGTTTCATCACATTCATTGTTGAGACTCTTAAGGCTGTTTATGACCATAACGGTCTGCTCAAGGCTTCGATCATGAGTGCAACCAACGCGCACAGACTTGGTGCAAATGAGGCTCCTCCTGCAATTATTTCAGCGTTCCTTGGAAAAACTATTTCTGTAATTCTCGACCATCTAGAGAACTATAAGGACGATGATGATATTCTTTCTGCTTCAGGTAAGACAGAAATGAGACTTGACATGCCGTCGGTACCAGAATTGTTCATCGACAATACTGACAGAAACAGAACTTCACCATTTGCATTCACAGGTAACCGTTTCGAGTTCCGTGCAATAGGTTCTGAGGCCAATTGTGCATCTGCAATGATAGCACTTAATACTGCTGTTGCAGAAGCTCTGACTTCGTTCAAGGAAAGAGTTGATGCTCTCATTTCCAAAGGTGAGGCGATGGAAAATGCAATTCTTAAGGTTGTACGTGAGGATGCAAAATACATCAAGCCTATTCACTTTGAAGGAAACGGATATTCTGAGGAATGGAAGGAAGAAGCTAAGAAGAGAGGTCTCGACTGCGAAACAAGTTGCCCGCTCATATTTGACAGATATCTTGATGAGTCAAGCATAAAGATGTTCGAGAATATGAGAGTCATGACTCGTCACGAGCTTGAAGCAAGAAACGAAATCAAGTGGGAGACATATACAAAGAAGATACAGATTGAGGCTAGAGTGGTAGGTGATTTGAGCTTGAACCACATTGTTCCTGTTGCAACCAGATATCAGAGCAATCTTATCGACAATGTACATAAGGTGAAGGAAATTTTCCCTGCAGAGAGAGCTTCTCAGGTATCAAAATATAATATGGAATTAATAGAGCAGATTTCTGACCATGTTTCATGTATAATCAGCAAGGTTGATGAAATGGTTGAGTGCAGAAAGGTTGCCAACAAAATAGCAAGTGAGCGTGAAAAGGCAATCGCTTACCATGATACAGTTGCTCCAATGATTGAGGAAATTCGTCGCCACATTGATAAGCTTGAACTTATTGTTGATGATGAAATGTGGCCGCTTCCAAAATATAGAGAAATGCTTTTCATCAGATAAAAGCTGACGCATAATAGTTCACAAAAAACATTTTAAAACGAGAGGTACCATAATTGTTTCATTTGTGGTAGCCTCTCGTTTCATTTGAACAAAATTCTTGTCTTTTTCATGTTTCTTTTGTCCGATTTTTCCTATCTTCGTAACATCTTTGTAACATCCTTAAAAACCAAGCTAAAATACAATGAGTTTATATGTAGAAGTGCAGCAAGATGCTACCATTTTGTCGTGTCTACAGGATATGGAACCTATAACCTTGGAACAGATGTCGTCGATAAGACTGATGAACCGTACAGACATGAAGTTCGTGACGAACAAGTCTATGCTTGTGCAGCTTCTTAATGCTGTGGGAAACCTCTATTATGTTCAGGATATTGACGGAAAGAGGATATCAAATTATCGTACCGTATATTTTGATACTCCCGACCATCATTTTTATATGATACACCATAATGGAAAGTCTCCTAGGCAGAAGGTGAGAATACGGACATATCTTGACTCCGATATTTCTTTCCTTGAAATAAAGGATAAGAACAATCATGGACGCACACAGAAAGAAAGGGTAAAAATCAAGAATCTTGATTCTTTTGCTTGCAATGAATGTGACGATTTTATACGCGGTGCTTTGAATATCGGTTTTGATGATCTTTCGCCTGTGATTGAAAATCAGTTTCAGCGTGTGACATTAGTGAACTATGGCAAGACGGAAAGATTGACTATTGATTTCAATGTTGCTTTCAAAAATTTTGAAACGCAGAAGAGTGCTGAAACAGGCGATCTGGTAATCATTGAACTTAAACGAAGCGGACATGAAGCTTCACCGATTCTTTCTGAATTGAGAACGTTAAGAATCAAACCTTTTGGCTTCAGCAAATATTGTATAGGTTCAATTCTTACCAACAGCAATCTGAAGGATAACCGTTTCAGGATACGAATGCGGACATTGCATAAAAAAGCGACATTGCCTTTAAACTAGTATTAAAAACATAACCCTAATTTAATCTTATGGAAAATCTTCTTGGTGTTCTGAACATTTTTGTTGACGCACCGCATTTTGTAGGTGGGATAGCCTCTATGCTTTTCCGCTTTATGATAAATATAATTGTAGTCGGGCTAATTGTTCATGTCTTCTATTATTCCAAGAGTAAGAGACGCGACTATTACTTTACGTTCATGATGATTTCTGTTAGCATATTTATGCTTGTGTATTTCATGGGCGACTCAAAGCTGAAGACTGGAGTTGCTTTGGGATTATTCGCCATCTTCGGCATTATACGCTATAGAACAGAAGCTGTACCTATCAGGGAAATGACATATCTTTTCTTCCTTGTAGCTATATCAGTTGTAAACGGTATGTCAGAAGAGTTGACGATGTTGGAGCTGCTGATTCCGAATATAATTTTCATTTTGTCCGTATGGGTACTCGAAAGCAAAATTTTAGTCAAGCATGAGGCAAGCAAGATAATATTCTATGATAATGTAAACCTTATAGCTCCCGACAAGCGTGCAGAACTCATAGCCGACATCGAAAGCCGACTCGGACTTAAGATCTTGCGTGTAGAAGTTGGTACTGTTGATTTTCTGCGTGACAGTGCGATAATCCGCATTTATTATAATAGTGAAAATTGCAACGGCGAAGAAGGAGACAACTCTATTGAGAATATAACTAGAATTACCAGAACTTTTGACGGTTTATAAGTGTAGTCATGAAATTTTTTAGTATAAGATACTGTGCCGTTATAGCTTTGTCTGCAATCGCCATACTGACAGCTAAGGCTGATGATGATTTTGGTCTTTGGACCGAAGTGGAAGTGGAAAAATCGCTTCCGCATAATTTTGATTTGTCATTTGAAGGCGAGTTCCGTACCGAAGACTGTATGAAGCAGGTTGACAGATTTGGTGCGACATTAAGTCTCGGGTATAAAATCTCCAAATTCATGAAAGTGAAAGTTGGCTATGCTATGATATATTCCTATTACCCAACTGAGCGTAAGGAGAAATATATGGATATCGCTCAGGATGTTGATGATGAATACAAGGAATACTATTGGGAAGGATATAATATTACTGACAGCTATTGGTCGCTGCGCCATAGATTTAAGGCTGACGTAACTTTTGATAAGAAGTTTTTTAAATGTATAAAGGTCTCGTTACGTGAGCGTTACCAATATACACATCGACCAGAAATGGAGGTCGATCGTCTTAAGTACAGATATGTGCGTACACCTCTTCCTGAGGGCGGTTTTCTTGATGAATTGCGCCCTGGTTATCCAGAGTCGGATCCTGATGTGAAGCATGAGAAGAATACACATTATCTGCGTTCGCGTCTTGAAATCGAGTGGGACAAGAAAAAATGCGATTGGGGTCCATTTGTGTCGTTTGAGCTGTATAACGATTTGCAGAACAGCATGGATATGGACGAGTATAAGATAATGGCAGGAACATCCTACAAGATTTCTAAGAATCACAGGGTTAAATTGTCATATCTCTTCAATCACAACATTGAAGATTCCGCTGGCGAAAATCGCCACGTAATAGTGTTGGGCTATACATATAAATTTTAGAAAAACTTATTTCCAGTTCTGAAAACATAAATTTACAGTATATGAAGAAGTATTTTCTTTGTACTTTGTTTACCCTTGTGGCAACATTGTATACTTCTGCTTTTGCAGGCGATTCCGACCGTGTGGTCTTTGTTGTAAAAGGTGAAATTTATGAAACTCCTTTGTCGGAGCTTAAGAAAATAACTTTCACAGGAGGCAAACTGCAGGCGCACATGACAGATGGAAGTTGCGATGAATATTTTTTGGCGGACATGCAGAAAGTGTATTTTTCAGATGTGTCTGCTTCAATAAATACTTCGGAGGACAACAGCAGATTGTTGACCGTGTGGAATCAATCTGCTTCCATGCTTTCTGTTCGTGGCTATGTAGGACTTGTAGAGATATTTGGTGCTGATGGAAAACAGGTTTCATCGCAATATGTAGGAGACAGTTCTGCGCATAATCTGGACTTGGGTCTTTTGCCTAAAGGCATGTATGTTTTACGTTTAGGAGTAGAAACAATTAAAATCATGAAGTTATGAAGAAGCTTGTTTTTGCCGTTGCATTGTCACTTATATCAGCAGTCTGTGCAACAGCCCAAGAATATATGTACGTATGGCAATATGGAGGATACGTAAAATACGATCGTGCCGAAGTTGGTGATATGGTGTTCAGTATGGAAGGTACCAATGTTAACATCGGTGGTACAATTTATAACGTCTCGTCAATTGATAGTATAACTTTTCTTCCGCCGGCACTTGACAAGTCTGGAAAGGTCGTAGTAAGTTATTCTGATGGAAAGGCTTCTGTGCATGTTCCGTCGAATGTAAAGGGTGTGACATACAGTATTGAAGGTGCACATGTGACACTTAATTCAACAAATGTGACAGATGAACTTGAGTATGTTCTCAAAGGAAGCTCAGGTGATGGTTCATTGTTGTATAATGGCGATTACAAATGTAAGTTCTATCTTAATGGACTCGATTTGGTTTCATCGTCAGGCCCTGCGATCGATCTTGAATGCGGCAAGCGCATAGAGCTAATTCTTCCCGAAGGTACAGAAAACAGATTGGAAGATTGCGCAGGAGGCACGCATAAGGCGGCTTTGTACTGTGATGGTCACCTGGAAATAGAGCAGGGTGGAAATCTAACTGTAGCTGGAAAGACCGGACATGCTATATCTACGAATGAATATATGAAAATCAAAAAGACAACAGGTACTATTACTGTTACCGAAGCTGTGAAGGATGGTTTTCATTGTGGCCAGTATTTTCAGATGAACGGTGGTTCTGTTTCTATATCGGGAAATATGGGGGACTGTATTCAGGCCGAACTGACAAAAAATCCGTTGGATGAGCTTAATGGACAACTTATTGTAAACGGAGGAACATTGGATCTTACTGTTGCTGGAAACGATGTCAAAGGTTTGAAGGCTGATAGGAATATCACAATATCCGGTGGCGACATTAATATAGATGTACCGGGCAACGGTTCCAAAGGCATAAGCACAAATGTGCATCTTTTTGTAAATGAAAACGAAGCTCCTACGGATATTGATATTACTGCTGGCGGAGGTACTTTTGTGGATCCTGAGACCGACGATACCAAGTATTGCATGGGCATAAAGGTTGACTTTAATATGACCGTAGAAGCCGGTCATATAAAGGTTGTAAATACAGGTGACCAAAGCCGAGGAATAAAAGTTGAGGGAACCTATACGAATAAAGGTGGAACTGTTGATGCAGAGATTGAAGCCGGAACAGTTGCACAGTAGAAGAATATAGTATCAGACACTTTCCTGTGATATGTTGGCTTTTCATTATGATGTATAAAGAGTCGTTAGAAATGCCGGCAATCACTAAAATGTAAGCAAATATGCTGGTATGTTAAACTTTTTATTAATTTTGCGTTGTACATTAAAGACCTATTGGTTGTGCAATTGAGATTTAATGTAGCTTTTTGACATTTTATTCACTTAAAATATAAGAAAAATGGTACGAGATGAGGAAGTATTCCAACTGATTGAGAGAGAACACCAGAGGCAGTTGAAGGGCATTGAACTTATTGCATCGGAAAATTTTGTGAGCGATGAGGTTATGCAGGCAATGGGATCATGCCTTACCAACAAGTATGCAGAAGGTTATCCGGGTAAGCGTTACTACGGAGGATGTGAAGTAGTAGATATTGCTGAGAATCTTGCCATAGAGCGTGTAAAGAAACTTTTCGGTGCAGAATATGCCAACGTTCAGCCTCATTCTGGTGCACAGGCCAATGCTGCAGTATTGTTGGCTGTGCTTAAGCCAGGTGATACTTTTATGGGACTCAATCTTGACCATGGTGGTCACCTCAGCCATGGTTCGCATGTAAATACTTCTGGTATACTATATAATCCTATTGGATATAATCTGAACAAGGAAACTTGTCGTGTTGACTACGATGAGATGGAGAAGCTTGCTCTCGAGCACAAGCCTAAACTTATTATTGGTGGTGGTTCTGCTTACAGTCGTGAGTGGGATTATGCAAGAATGCGTAAGATTGCCGATGAGGTTGGAGCTTTGCTCATGATTGATATGGCACACCCTGCAGGACTCATTGCTGCAGGTCTGCTTGACAATCCGCTCAAGTATGCTCATATAGTCACATCCACAACCCACAAGACACTCCGTGGTCCAAGAGGAGGTATCATCCTCATGGGTAAGGACTTCGAGAATCCTTGGGGTCTCAAGACACCGAAGGGAGAAGTTAAGATGATGTCTCAGATACTCAATAGTGCAGTTTTCCCAGGACAGCAGGGCGGTCCGCTCGAACACGTTATAGCAGCTAAGGCTGTAGCCTTCAATGAGGCACTCCAGCCTGAGTTCAAGACTTATCAGGCACAGGTTAAGAAGAATGCAGCTGTGCTTGCACAGGCTTTGATGGATAAGGGATTCTACATTTGTTCTGGTGGTACAGACAATCATTCTATGCTTGTTGATTTGCGCACTAAGTATCCAGATCTCACAGGTAAGGTTGCAGAAAAGGCTCTTGTAGCTGCCGACATTACAGTCAACAAGAACATGGTGCCATTCGATACACGTTCAGCATTCCAGACATCTGGTATACGTCTTGGTACACCTGCAATCACTACTAGAGGTGCTAAAGAAGATCTTATGTACGAGATTGCCGATATGATTGAGAAGGTTCTTAATGCTCCAGAGAATGAGTCTGTTATAGCATCAGTACGTAGTCATGTAAATGATCTTATGAAGGATTATCCAATTTTTGCTTGGTAATTCTGTTTTTATAGAGCAACATAATAAAACTGTCTATTGAGGACAACCGGTTTACTATATAATGTTATAAAGATTTATATTTGTGCCGGTTGTCTTCATTTTTATAAGGACAATTCTGTAAATGTTTTCAACTTTTGCAAGTTCGGAAATCATAAATATTTAACCTCATTAATCTTAATACTAAATATTATGGATCTAATATGTAAGTCTTATGCTAAAATGATTCGTTATGCTGAATCAGTCGTAGCGTCATTGTTTTTCCTGATCGTTTTTTTTAATTTCACAAGTGTTAAGGCTGATCCGATGTTCGGTGACCGTCAGCTTTTTGTTGATGGATGGAAATTCATTCAGCCTGCATCTGTAGATGATGACATTTTAAAAGTAACTGATTTTTCAAAATGGCAGACAGTTGTGCTTCCTCATGATTGGAGCGTTAAGGGGCGCTACAGTCCAGATAAATACAGCGCAACAGGCTACCTTCCTGGAGGTATGGGATGGTATGCAAAGGAATTTGTCGTTCCTGCTGAGAAAAAGGGAGAAAAAATCTACATTTATTTTGAAGGTATATATAACAGAAGCACTGTATATTTTAATGGAAAACTTGTAGGTAATCGTCCAAATGGGTATATGTCTACACTCTATGATTTGACTCCGTATATTCGTTATGGCGAAAATAATGTGCTTAAAGTTACTGTTGACCATACACGCGAAAACGATTCTCGCTGGTATACAGGTTCTGGTATCTATCGCGACGTGTATCTCGTGTATGCAAATCCAGTGCATGTGGATTTGTGGGGCATATTCTTTTATGCCGACAAGGTTACATCTAGAAAAGCAGATGTTGCAGTAGAGACCACACTGCGCAACTTCAGTTCAAAGCAGGCAAAAGTTAAGCTTGTGCAGACCATTTATGATGTTGATGGAGGAAAAGTTGTAACAGAGTCTTCAAAGAGTGTTTCACTTGATGCAGGCGATTCGCTGACGCAGATTCAGAAAATGTCAATCGCTCGTCCTAAACTTTGGTCTATATCATCACCGCAGTTGTATACACTCAAGACTACTGTGTATGTTGATGGTAAGAAAACAGAAGAGAATTCCCGTAAAGTAGGTATCAGAACTTTGACATTTGATCCAAATAACGGTTTCGCTCTCAACGGCCGATGGATGAAACTCAAGGGTGTTTGCATTCACCACGATGCCGGTTGCCTTGGCTCAGCCGTCCCGCCTGAAGTTTGGCGCCGTCGTCTGCTCACGCTTAAGGACCTCGGATGCAATGCCATCAGGATGAGCCACAATCCGCAGGCTCCTGCATTGTATGACTTGTGCGATGAATTGGGATTTGTCGTTATGGACGAGGCGTTCGACGAATGGGAGTATCCTAAGCGCAAATGGGTGAGCGGATGGAACGTCGGCACACCAGGTTTTCAGGGAAGTGCAGACTTCTTCAATGAGTGGTGCGAAAGAGATGTCAGCGACATGGTGCTTCGCGACCGCAATCATCCTTCGGTCATAATGTGGAGCATCGGCAACGAAGTCGATTACCCTAATGACCCATATTCGCACCCTGTGCTCGACCATGGCAAGATTAACCAGCCAATGTATGGAGGCTACAAGAAGGATGCGCCTGATGCAAAGCGCTTGGGCGATATTTCAAAACGTCTTGCAACGGCTGTGAAACGCTGTGACACTACTCGTCCTGTGACAGCAGCACTTGCTGGTGTAATAATGTCCAACGAGACCGATTATCCGTTCAACCTCGACATCTGCGGATATAATTATACAGAAAACCGCTACGACGAAGACCACCGTAAATATCCAGATAGAGTAATCTACGGCAGTGAGAACGGACAGGGACTTGATGCCTGGAAAAAAGTCCGTGACAGCAAAAACATATTTGCGCAGTTCCTTTGGACAGGCATCGACTATCTTGGTGAGGCCGGGCGTTGGCCTTCACGAGGCCTTTACACCGGTCTTATCGACCTTGGAGGCTTCGTCAAACCGCGTGGTTATTTCAGAAGAGCTTTATGGTCAGAGAAGCCTGTGGCATATTTAGGTACATATCCGGCTCGTGGCAAACGCCTTTCAGCCGATGCATGGTCAAGTTGGAACTACTCTGAAGGTCAGACTATCCGAGTCGTTGCATATTGCAACACGCCGAAGTCGCGCCTTCTCCTTGACGGTAAGGTCGTGGGCGATATTAAGGATTTGGACGACAATACCTTCATCACATCTTGGGACATACCTTTCCAACCTGGAAAATTGCAGGTCGAAGGTTTGGACAATAGCGGTAATACCGTATGCACATACACCGTAAGTACATCAGGTCGTCCTTATGCCATTAAGGCCGATGTTTTCGAAGGTTTTGTAATTGACAAGCAACGCGGTGTCGCTCAGATAATCTTGCAGATTGTCGATGAAGATGGCAACCCCGTTTATCTTTCCGACGACGAAGTAACATGCCGTATAAGCGGACCAGCCAAGCTTCTTGGCATGGAGTCCGGCAATAATTCAGATATGGGTAACTACAATGACAACCGCCAGCGAGTTTTCCGCGGTCATTTGATAGCTTACATTCAGGCTACAGGGCAGGAAGGTGATGCAGAAGTAAAATTTTCTGCCCCATGGCTCAAAGGTGCTGAAGTCAAACTGACTTTCAAGTAAATCGTATTCTCCCCGCAGGACCCATAAGATTCCTGCGGGGAGCTTTGCCGTTTCATATATAGATTTTTAAATATATATACTTATATACCGATGCAGGAAGATTTAATGAGCATACTGCTGAAAGCTCCTATTTTCAGCAGCTGCAATAAAGAAATTTTAAGGTGTTTTCTCGAGGGGAATCGTTATAGGCTCCGCCGTAAATCTGCAGATTTGCCTATTGCGCACATGGGCGATGAGTGCAGCGATGTGATGATACTGATTGAAGGTACTGTCTACACTAACATGACCAACGATGCCGACAAAGAAGTCGTAATTGAGACCATAAAAGGTCCGCTTATTCTTGCACCGGCATTTGTCTATGGCGAGGACACCCGTCTGCCGGTGAACATCATTGCAAAAACAGAATGTGTCACTCTTTATATCGATAAAGTCGCTTTTCTTGACCTTTTGAATAAGGACAAGAATGTGATGACAGCTTTTATCAGAATACTGTCAGACAGGTGCTGTCGTTTGTCCCGCCGAGTACACGAGGACAATCTCCGTTCTCTTAAAGAACGAGTCGTGGAATATCTTCGTATCAATGGAAGTATCGATAACATCCAATGGGTATCACGCATCTTCGGCGTTGCACGACCTTCTCTTTCGCGTGTCCTGTCCGAGCTTGCCGATGACGGTTTGATAGAGCGCACTTCTGGTAGCATAGTTCTTAAAAAAGTATAATCATCTACAAGCATTTTGTCCGGTGTAACATATGTTACGCCTTTCTTCATAATCCATGATTACATTTGCCTTGAACATTAAAAAACGGCCGGCATATCGGTTTTTAATAACAACTAAATAATCATGGATATGGACACAAAAATGTTTTGCTATCAATGTCAGGAAACAGCCAACGGCACTGGTTGCCGACTTGTAGGTGTATGTGGCAAGAAGCCAGAAGTAGCCAATGCCCAGGACCTTCTTCTGCATATTATTAAGGGTATAGGCGTCATAGCATCAAGATGTATCCAACATAATGGTGGAACCTGCTGTTCAAACAGACAGAAAGTGCATAGTTTCGTCAATGATGCTTTGTTTACCACAATAACGAATGTCAATTTTGATGTTGAAAGCATATATTCCAAAATCGAAAAGGCCATAGCACTCAGAGATAAAATGATTGAACATGTGAGTGAACATGGCATCAGCCTTCCTGAAATAGACGCCCTTACGTGGCATGGCCGTCGCGAGGATTATGAAGCAAAGGCCAAGACTGTTGGTGTTCTCACATGTGAAGACCCAGATGTGCGTTCACTCAAAGAGCTCATCATGTATGGATTGAAAGGCATGGCTGCATATCTCGAACATGCCTCACGTCTTGGGATGAACGACACCGACATAAATGATTTCATCTTGTATGCTTTGAACGAACTGGTGATTAACGATGATGCTTCATCGCTTACATCTCTTACACTAACAGTGGGAGAGTGGGGAGTAAAGGCTATGGCATTGCTCGATAAAGCGAATACCACAGCATACGGAAATCCTGAAATATCTCAAGTAAGCATAGGTGTTGGCAACCGTCCTGGCATACTTGTCAGTGGACACGACCTCAACGATCTCGAACAGCTCCTTGAGCAGAGCAAGGACAGTGGCATTGATATATATACGCATGGAGAAATGCTTCCTGCGCACTACTATCCGCGTCTGAAAAAATATAGCCACCTCAAGGGCAACTACGGAAATGCATGGTGGAAGCAGCGCGAAGAGTTCGAAACTTTCAATGGTCCGATTCTTTTCACCACAAACTGCATCGTTCCGCCATCTGCAAGATCAACCTATTCTGACCGTGTATATACAACCAACAGTACAGGTTATCCAGGATGTAAACACATTGATGTGCAGGTTGACGGCAAGAAAGATTTCAGTGAGATAATTGCTCATGCCAAGCGTTGCGCAGCTCCTTCTGAAATCGAGTCTGGTTCAATCATCGGTGGATTTGCACACGAGCAGGTCTTTGCTTTGGCCGATAAGGTTGTTGATGCTGTTAAGAGTGGAGCCATACGCAAGTTCATTGTCATGGCCGGTTGTGACGGTCGCATGAAGAGTCGCGAATACTATACAGCGTTTGCAAAAGCTCTTCCTGACGACTGTGTCATACTTACAGCTGGTTGTGCCAAGTACCGATACAACAAACTTCCGCTTGGAGATATCAACGGTATACCGAGAGTTCTTGATGCAGGACAGTGCAACGACAGTTATTCTTTGGCTCTCATAGCACTGAAACTTAAGGAAGTGTTCCAGCTCAACGATGTTAACGAATTGCCTATAGTTTATAATATTGCTTGGTATGAACAGAAGGCGGTAATAGTTCTGCTTGCACTTCTCAGCCTCGGTGTCAAGAACATTCATCTTGGTCCGACTCTGCCAGCATTCTTGTCTCCGAATGTGGTAAACTTGTTGGTTGAGAACTTCGGTATTTCTGGTATTGACACGGTGGATGCAGATATCAAAAAATTCGGTTTAGCCTGAGATATAATCTTTATCACTACATACTTAATATACGGTGGGGCAATGGTTTTCGTTTTAAGGAAAACCATTGCCCTGCCTGTTTTTTTGTCAATCGTTTCTATACTTATAAAAACGTTTTGTATGCCCCAATAATGTATCAGCACACAAAAACATTCGTTGGTAATTATTCAGAACAATAAATTCTTTAAATTTGTGACAATAAAAATTACAAATTATGGGAAAACAATTAGCCAACGAATTAATAGATTTCATCTACGAGAGTCCTACAAGTTTTCATGCAGTTTTTAATGCGAAAAAAGAACTGCTTGCGCACGGTTTTAATCAGCTGTATGCCGGTGATGTTTGGAACATTCAGAAAGGTGGCAAATATTTCGTCACTAAGAACCATTCATCATTGTTTGCGTTCGAGGTTGGTTCAGGTGACGTGACAGAAGGATTCAAGTTGGTGTGCACCCACGGCGACTCGCCTACATTCCGCATAAAGCCAAATGCAGAAATGCCTGTTGGTGGAAAGTATCTTAAGTTGAACACAGAAGTCTACGGTGGCCCAATCATGTACACTTGGTTCGACCGTCCTCTGTCTATGGCTGGACGCGTCATGCTCAAAGGTTCAGATCCATTGAAGCCGGTTGCACACTTGGTCAATTTCAATCGTCCGATGCTTGTCATCCCGCATATTGCCATTCATTTCAACAGAACCATCAACGAGCAGGGCAATCCGTTGAGCAGACAGAAAGACATGCTTCCTGTCATTGCCATGATAAACGATACTTTTGAAAAGGACAACTATCTTCTGAAACTTATAGCAGATGAAATGAAGGTTAGTGCAGACGATATTCTCGATTTCGACCTTATGCTTTACGATTTTGAGAAAGGGTGCCTTCTTGGTGCAGACGAAGAATTTATCTCCTCCGGCAAACTGGATGACTTGGACATGGCTTTTGCCGACCTTAAAACATTTGTCAATTCTAAGCCATGTGCAAAGACGAAAGTACTTGCACTCTTTGACAATGAGGAAGTGGGCAGTGGAACAAAGCAAGGAGCAGGCTCACCAGTCTTACGTACCATCATTGAACGAATTGTATTTGGGCTTGGAGGAACAAGTGAAGACCTTTATCGGGCCATAAGCAACAGTTTTATGATTTCTGCCGATATGGCGCACGCTCTTCATCCTAACTATGTCGAGAAGCAGGATCCGACCAATCATCCTGTTATAAACGGTGGCCCTGTAATCAAGTACAATGCCAATCAGAAGTACATCACCGACAGCGATTCTGCCGCTGTGTTCATGACTATTTGTAAGATGGCAGGCGTTCCTTATCAAACATTCGTAAACCATTCTGATATGGCAGGAGGTTCTACTCTTGGCAATGTTTTCCTCTCTCAGATGGATATACGCGGTGTTGACATAGGCAATCCTATGTGGGCCATGCATTCAGTACGCGAGACAGCTGGTGTTGCAGACCTCGAATATGTTGTTAAAGCTTTCACTGAATTCTACAATTTCTGATGTATAGAAATATTGGATTGTAATTGAAAGGAATATTTTGAAATTTAAAACAGTATAGGTTATGAATGATTCTTTATCCAGGTTAAAATCGGCAGTTTCGCGTCTGCCTATTTTAATGTTGCTTCTTTTGCTTGTAATGCCATTTACATATAGTCTGGATTGGTTATATATTGCAATAGGAAGTGCTGTTATACTAATTTTCATTTTGTGGCTTATCTTGTACTTCAAATTATTCAAGATAGATAAGACCGAAGCTTTGTCTTGCTGGCGTGGCAATAGGAAGCTGAACATATTTATACTGATACTTTCCGTTGTAGGTCTGATACTTTATTATTTCACCGACAACATGTCAAGTCCTTTTATCTGGTGGCTTTGTCTCGTTGGTTCTGTTTTGGAACTTATTTTGCCTGGCAGATTGAAAAATAAATAATCTATATAAAGCATAGAAGAGGGTGCATCGTAATATGCGATTCATCCTCTTCTTTTTGTCAAAAGATTAGTATATGTCATCAAGGTACAGTAAGTATAACAAACTCATTTCCTGTCCATCCTATAAAATTTGAATCATCAATTGCTGCAATGCCATATAAAAATGTAGAATCACTAACATACCGATTAATAATGTTGCCATTCCAGTCTATTTTATAGATCGTTGGTGATGCCGTTGGTATTTCTGCATATTTACAAGCCCAATGTAGAGCATATATATAATCTTGTGTATATGTCGCATCTACTGTATGCAGTGTGTTCAATTCTTCAAAGTCTGCTTCGTTGAGAGTATTCGGATTAAAAGTGTCTTTACCAATTCTCGCTTTATTGACCAATGTTCCATCAGCATTGAAAATATCAACAATCGGATGTAGTCGATAAGCAAAAGCCATGCGGTTGTATTTGTTTGAATATACCATCTCTCCGGCATTAGGCATCCAGGCAGTCTGTGTGGAAGAAATGCTGATTCGACGCATAGTATCCATTCTTGCCGAATACATATCAACCGACATCGCATATTGGGCTCCACCTGACGGTTCACGTCCGATAAAGACATATTTATTTGGTGAAACAGAGAATATGTCTTGCGCATATTGTGATATCGCTAAAGGAACTTTAGCATTAAACAGATTGGTCTTTGTTCTCACCAAAACACTGTCATCAGCTAATTTATATATTTCTCCATCATCCTGACCAGCAACGCTCATTTTGCCATCTTCACCGACAAACGGGTATGGCATAAATGAAACGTAGCTGCCGTTGCCTCGTTTACCTATTTCAGGACCGATGACGAGCTGATGTTTTTGTTTATCAATCGTTGCACGGCGCAGGATACGTTGTCCGAAACCTTCATCGCATTCATATACGAAAAAAAGAGTATCGGACAAAACTTTCATTTCAATCATGTGACGGATTTTGGGCAGAGGTTGTCCAATGCAGTCAAGTCTGACTGCATCAATATTCGGTTGTGCTTTAGCGCAACTGGCTAATAGCATCGTAAGAGTTAAGAGATATAAAGTTTTCATTTTAATTCTAATGGTTTATATGGTATTGATTGTTCTTCAATATCTGTTGAGCTGCGGAATTTGCCGTCCGGACCTTTGACCATGATTCTTGCTCCTCCTGCAGATAGGAACGAATAAGGAGATTTATAGTAGCGGGCAATAGTCTTGTTTGCATCGTCCAGTGAGCATTTCTTTTCATTGTCGTATTCATATTGAATGATTGGAGAAGAGGAATGTTCAAATCCAATGCACTCCCATAAAAATTGTTTGTCTGTATCTTGGACTCTGAGAATCAATCCAGGCAGTTTGCCAAATTTATATGGTCCGTATGGCAATGGAATTTCGGTTGTGAACCATGCCGTATATGTACGTCCTGCAAATGTGGTCGTTGCCTTTTGACATTCATAACCCAAAATTGTATCACTTTGACTATTAATGTAATTCCATGCCAAAGAAGGTATAGAGTCAGCATAGTGTAAAGTCCCTGTCATGATAGGCAGGCGGTATTTTATATCAGATACTTTGTCATAGACATAGTTCGTAATTTCAATTGGCCATGGATTGCCTGAAGCATTAGAATATGTCTCTGCACCTCTGCGCTCTTCTTCAGTCCTCAGCGAATCAAAATGAAACAGTATGTCGCTGTAATCCTTTATCGTTTTTCGTCCTATCTGAACAATGCGTATATCTTCCTTGACATTTTTGTCGTCGGGATGATTTTTATACGTAAGTTGATAGGTCACTTTATACTTTGCCGTGTCAATGGCAACACCCTTTTCCAAGGATTGTGAAAATGGTACTTGGGCATTAGTGAAAACAGCTATAGCAATAGCTGAAAATAATAGTATTGTCTTTTTCATGTTAAATTGTTTTTTAGAACACTCGATATCTTATTTTAAACAACACACTTCTATGGCGTATTTCATAGGCTGAGCGCGACTCTGTGAGTGCAGCCTGACTTGAATAGAGATATGTTTTACTGTTCAGCAGGTTGTCACATGCAAGAGAGAAACTTATACGTTTTATGGAATAACGGGCCTCTGCGTTGAGCAGTACAAACGATTTGTCTCCTTCGTTGAAATTGTTATAGTAATGATACACTGAGGTCTTGATAGTTACTCCGCCTGGAATTGTGAAGTCTAACGATGCCTTGTTGACGACTGTGCGTAGCCACTGCGTCGGGTCATAGCCTTTCTGACGGCTGGCCGTCTGGTAGTAGTTTCCTTCCCATGATGACTCGAGCCAGCTGAAAGGTGAAAGACTTATGTTTGCATCTACTCCTATGGAATTGCATGTGTAGCGCACGGCCTGATTCTGCACGAGCAAAGGGTTGTCATAATATGAGTATGATATTGACGCACCAATTTTAAGATGCCTCCAGTCAAATCCCTGGCTTGCATGGATTTTTGCCGAAATAATATCTCCTGTTTCAGAAGTACGTTGACTGATAGTGCGCTGAACGATTCCATCGTAATATGAACCGAAAAGTATTTCGGGTGATTGTCTCTGCCAAGTCAAATCAAAGCCCGCAAAACTCATGGAGAGAATATTTTTGTAATTGTATGACAAATTGTTGTAGAAGTTTGTTCCCTCATACAGTCCGGCAACATCAAATACTGACAAGCAACGGTAAGAAGTCAGTATATAGTTTGAGTAGAGGTTTTCTACCGATGGTATCATATAATTCAATGCAGATTTCACCGAAAGGTGATGGCTTGAATTGATGTTGTAGGATATATTGAGATTAGGCTCTAACCTGAAACGGTTTTTATTTGTCACGCCGGCGTCACTGCGTCTGTCAAGATTAAACAGCTTATATTTCATAGGTATTAACAGTGAAAGATGCAACTTTCGGATGTCGTAAACAAATTCTGCGCCAATTCCAGCATCTAAATAGTTAAGGGCAAGGTTGTTGTTAAAATGCTCAAGCCTGCTTTCAAGCGAATTGTGGCTAAAGTTGATAATCGCCGTAGGATGCAATGAAAAGTTGCAGTATTTGAAAGTCGAAAGAAAGGCAAATCTGTTTTCAGTAGAGATATTGCGGTAATCCACGTTCTGACTGAGCAAATCGCCTTCAAATAAATCCGGAAACAGGTTGGGCGACACTGACAGGCTGTGCGGACGCTTTTCTACATTCAACAATGAAGACACTTCGAAGCCTCTGCTGTCTGAATTGCGATGTATCATGTGAAACTTGTTCAGCAGACGGAAGATGTCTGTATTGCCCTGTTGGCTTATATCCTCATCATCGGCAAGTATGATGCTGTTTTCTTTGGTCTTGCTCCAGTCAAACTTCAACTGCTCTTTCAGATAATTCTGTTCTGAATTGTTCATGTAAGTCAGGTCGCCGTATGCTTTCTGCGTATGTGCGATGCCGTTCATCTGTTCATCTACTATGTTCTGCGAACCGTCTGGCAAAGTATTGGCTGTAGTAGAACTGCTTTTGCGGTTGTCACGGTCATTAAGATAGGCCACGTTTATGCCGAATTCACCAAACTTGCCGACACGATAAACACTGTTGTATGTGGCACTATGCGAACGGTTGAAATAGTAAAACCTGTGGTCAATGCCAGGTGCAGATGGCATTGTAATTGAAGATATATTATTGGTGCGCGAGTAGTCATCGTCGTCGAAAGAGTACAGTTCTTGCGACAGGTCTTCGCCGGTATTGTTGCCTTTATAAGTTGCAAGGTATTGGCTGTTACGGCGGAAATATGTAACGATTGCCGAATTGTTCCAGAGAGCGGCATCATTATATCCGCCACCAATGGTGGCTATGACGTTGAACACACCTTTAACACCTTCTTTCAGTCGAAGATTTATCGAAGCGCGTTCTTCTGGGCGAAGTCCCTTAAGGGCTTTGATGTCTTGATGGTGTTCCAGAACCTGCACTGTCGCAATATTGTTGGGGTCAATATTGTTTGTGGCAATTCCGTAATGGTCTTTCATAAGATCGAGTCCTTCAATATAGAAGTTCTTTATAGGTTTACCTTGATAGAACACCTGTCCTGCTTCTGATACAGTTATTCCTGGCATCTTGCGCAGTACGTCTGCCACTGACTGGTCGGAGCGTGATAGATAAGAGTTTACACTATAGTTTATGGTGTCACCTTGCGAATATATCTTTTTTGCCTTGACAACTATCTCTTTAAGTTTCATGGTTCTGTTTTCCACGATTATATTATAACTACCAGAACGGTTTGGTATCGTTATCTGTTTTGATGCTATTTCTATACCTGAAACTTCAAGAATAAGACTGTCGCTATTATTGTCTTTGTTCAAATTCAAGTTAAAACTGCCGTCTTCTGCTGTAAATGCTGAGCCTATTATCGCTTTAGGGGAACTTTTATGTGTCACAAAGACATTGGCTCCCCATATACCTGTTCCATCAGATAGATTAACAATACCAGATATATTACATTGTGCGATACTATGTAATGAAACTAACATGAAAACAATGAATGCTATTGTTTTACATTGATATTTGTTGCATAAGCTCCGTCGTCCTGAATCCTTTTTGTTAATCATAGCAATACGTTTTTTAGTGAATTATAATTATAGCAGTTGGTCGCATTGTAGAGCCTCGGCCATTCTGTCTTTTATCTTTTGTGTCTGTATATATGGTGCTGACGTGCGGTTGTGGCCGGATTTACCAATTTGTGGTTTGTTCCATTTCCCACGTATTCGCTACCAATTTACTTTCTGCATCTGCAAATAACTATAATTTACAGTTTGAAAACTAATATACGTAGTTAAATAATGTTGCATACATGATTTTTTCTTGTTTTTTGTCTGTTGCGGTTATTTTCGGATATAAAAAATGCGGACATACTTGCTATTTTGTGTGCAAGTATGCCCGCAGAGCGTCGGATTGCTATATTAATTTTTCGGTCGTATATGTCCGCGTGTATGTGCTTATTCGAAGCGAAGTTTATTGGTATTTGTTACATCCTGTTTCATCATCCAACAAGTTTGAATGTCTCCGATGTCGAGTCACTTGTTACTCTAATTATGTACACATTTCCTTGTTTCAGGTTTATGTATATGTCTTTTGAAGGATTTTTCACCTTCATCATTTGTATTCCCGAAACATCATAAACAGTAGCCTCTCGTATGTTTTCAGTTGTATACAGTGACAAACGTCCTGCCTGTCTGTCGTAGTCGAACCTTATTCCGCTGTCATCAGCAGTACTGCCGATTCCTACATTTTCAAGCAGATATTTCAATCCGGCTTCAGCATTGAGCTTGCCCATTCCGTAGTAACCGTTGGCAGACTCTCCGGTGAATTCATCATGCGTAGATGAATTTTTCAAAACTTCTCTAATGTCTTCAACATCAAGGTCAGGCACAGCTTCGAGCCACAGTGCCAATGTACCAGTGACAACAGGTGTGGCCATTGAAGTTCCGCTCTCGACGCCCCAGCTGTATTTCCTGCCAGAGTCCTCATCTGTAATCTGAAAGACTTTCATTTCAGGCTTAACAAATGTAGCACCTGCATACGAATTGAACGATGATACGACTGCCGCACCAGGGGCGGTGACTTCAGGTTTTATACGACCGTCGTATGTCGGACCCTTTCCAGACAGTGGATACAACTCACATTTTTGCCAGTTCTGCTGATGCATGTTCCCGTCAAGGTCTGTGTATGAAGTCTTGCTTACGTAAGCTCCGACTGAAATTGTGTTGAATCCTGTTGCTGTTGCGGCAATGGTATAGTCTTTTACTCCGTCAGCATATTCAGCATGACCGTTATTGGTGAACTCACCGTAGTCACTGTTAATCATATATTTTCCGTCTTCCCCTGAGAACTTGATTATCCATGCCTCGTTTTCTGGCTTTTCGTATGTCATTGATACTCTGAATCCAGGATTTCCGTTTTCTGGATTCAAGAACGAGGAAACGACCAATTTCCCATTGTCGCCTTCCTGTGAACCGAAATTCTCGAAGCTTTGAGTTGTCTGCTCTTTTGTTGAGAAGTCTTCGGTGAAGACAATCTTGTCGGCCAGTGTGTCGGCCAGCGTGATGCTCAGTGTGTATTCTTTTCCGTTGACACCCTGTACGAACAGATTGTCGCGGTTGTAGTTCGGTGGAACAAGTATTGATGCTACCTCATTTTTTCCCTCTCCGAAATTCCCGAATAGGGTAGACCGTCTGTCGCCTTCGTTTCCTGCAGCTATTGCAAGTATCTGGCCCTTTCTGTCCTTCATAAGTCCGTCAACAAGTTTTGTGAAGTTGTCCGTTCCGTCCTTATATCCGAGCACAGTGCCGATACTTAGGTTGATGGCTATCGGCTGACCGGCTTCTTCTGCATATTTCAACAAAAAATCTATTCCGTCAACAATGCCTTGTTCTGTTTTGTTTGTAGACACAATGGCAAGGTCGGCCTCTGGCGCTACACCGCGATAAGGTCCGTCATAACTTCCTGCAGCTATTCCTGCCACATGCGTACCGTGAGTATCTCCAGCCATTTCATAATCTCTTTTTGCATTTACGACCTCTTCTGTTGAGTTGTACACCATGCCGTAGCCGTATGCTGAGTTGCTGCCAAAGAAATTGTTCTGATCCCAAACTGTCTTAATCCTGCACTTACCGTCGGCATCTCTGAAATTCGGGTGAAGGAAATCAAGTCCGGCATCAATTATTCCCACAATGACACCTTTTCCTCTATAAGCTTGTCCCAGGTTCTTGCCAGAATATACATCATCAATTCCAGTGAAATATCTTACAGAGTCCATCATTGTTCTAACGTCTTGTCCGGCATCTATCTGCGTGATGCCGGTCTCCTTAGCCATTTCTGCTATGTTGGCTATCGGCACCAAGGCTGTGAACAGTCTTCCTTCACCTGTATTGAGTTTTATGCCATATTTCTTGCTCAGTTCGTTGATGTCAACTTGGTCGTCAAATCTAAGGTATACATTGGCGTACTTTGGTTGTGCATCACTGCGTGTGCTTCTGTTTCCGTTCAGCAGTTCCACGGTCGATACAGACAGTTTTCCGTTGTAAACCTTGTGAATGATTTGTGCATCTATGCCTTGGCATATTGACGCAGACACCATTATTGTAAAAATCGCTTTTATGTTCATTTGTTCAGATAAATAGAAGGCCACAGAACTGTTGCGTCCGGTTCTGTGGCCTGCATTATATAAGATTAATGATTTGCTTACTTAACAGCAACTTTAAAGCTTTTGCTGCTTGTGCCGTTGCTTACAGCAACAATGTAAACACCCTTACCTGCAAGGTTGATAGCCTGTCCGTTTGCAGTTGTCTTTGCAACAACGTGGCCGGCCATATCTACAACAGTAACTTCGCTTCCGTCTTCAGCCTGTACATATAGGCTGTTGCCGTCTACGTAAGCCTCAACATCTTTGAGTTCAGTCTTGCTTACAGATGATGTAACGTCTGCCTGCCAGCTCAGGATTGGGAAACCGTTGTTTATGTTCTGAGCATCAGCAACCCATACACTTTTATCTCCATTGAGGGCTGTGAGGAATGCATCCTCTTTCATTTCGCTTTCTGTCTTTGCTGCAGTGCCGTTGTTTTCATCTGTAGCACCGTCAGGCAATGTCAGGTAATAGCAGTTTTCAATGACTGCTGTGTTATCTGTTGTTCCTACAACAGCACTTCCAGAGAAATCATTCAGGACACTTCCGATATTGTATGAGCTTGTACATGTACCGACGCTGAGGTAACCGACAATACCGCCTGCGTAGAATCCCGAGAAACTTACGTCACCGGTGTTGTAGCAGTTCTCAACCACACCGTTTCTGTCAACAAAGCCGACAATACCGCCAACATTGTTTGCACCTTTGTAGTCAGCTGTATTTACACATCCTGAGATAGTACCTCCGTAGAGAGCGCCAACTATTCCACCAGTTCCCATAGCACCGTCTGGAATAGATAATGAAGCAGAGTTCATGCAGTTCTCGATACGTCCGCCTGTAGTAGCACCAACGATAGCACCTGTAGCAAAGTATCCTTCAACCTTGGAGTTGGCTCCAATTGTCAGATTCTTCACAACAGCACCGTCAGTAATGCAGGCAAATAGTCCTGTACCGCCAACTTCGTTCTGCGTGTCTACAAAATATATATCGACATTGTCAATTGTCTTGTAGTTGCCGTCGAAATTTCCTTTAAAATACTTAGACTCATCAACGAGCACATTGCCGTTTTCTGTGTCAACATATTCGTCGAAGAAACCAATTGGTGTGAACTTGTGATTATCAGAAGCTCCCATGTCGATGTCTGACGTCAGAATGAAGTATTTACCTTCATATGTCTCTCCGGCTCTGACCTGTTCAGCTAGATAAGCAAGGTTCTGTCCATTCTCAATCTGATAAGGTGAACTAGCAGTACCGTCTCCTTTTGTCCATGCGGCGGAAGTACCGTCCCAAACTTGAGCATTTGCACACATAGTTGCTAATAATCCACACATCAAAAGGTAGTTTTTCTTCATTTGCAGTTAAATTTTATAGTTAAACAAATAGTTGTATAATCGTCTGCAAATATATCATAATGCTTTAATAGATGAAAGTAATGATAAAGAAAAACATATTTTTGATTAATTATTCTTACATTCTAGCGTTTTATACTGTGCATTTGCGGAATCTTGTTGTCAATATTGCGTATAAAACATAAATATGTATGTGATTTTGTGATTTAAACTTTTGCGTTTTATAATTTAGACATGCAATAACAAATCATCATATATCAGCCAAAAAACAAATTACCGTCGCCAGGTGTGATGTATTTACACAATGGGCGACGGTAATAATCTATTGATTTGTTCGATTAGAAATTCAAATATCTTTTTGCATTGTAGTAGCAGATATCTTCAACCATTCCTTTTATTCTTTCCATTTCTGCCTCAGGGAGCAATCCGCTTTCCACATCGCAACCCAGCATATTGCACAGTATTCTGCGGAAGTACTCATGTCTAGGATATGAGAGGAACGAACGTGAATCTGTCAGCATACCGACAAAACGGCTAAGCAAGCCCTGTTCAGAAAGCGAATTCATCTGGCGAAGCATTCCGCCCATCTGATCGTTGAACCACCATCCGGCGCCGAACTGCATCTTTCCAGGAACACTTCCGTCCTGATAGTTGCCGATCATGGATGCCACCATATCGTTTGCGGCTGGGTCGATGTTGTATATGATGGTTTTTGCAAGCTTGCCTTTCGAATTCAATTCATCGAATATTTTTACGAATGCTTCAGCGCAGCTGTAATCGCCGATGGTGTCAAAACCTGTGTCTGGACCAAGTTTTCCCATCATTATGGAGTTTGTATTGCGGATAGGTCCGTAGTGGTATTGTTGTGTCCAGCCTGCTTCAGCATTCATTTCCGACAATATCTTCAGCATTGCAGTCTGATACTTCAGTTTTTCTTCTTTTGTGAGTTCTGTTCCGCCGTATACCTTGTCGAAAATGTCATCAATTTCCTGTTTCGTATAGTCTGACGATGGAATGAAATCCATTCCGTGATCGGCAAGCTTGCATCCGTTTTCTGCAAAGAATTCTTGTCTGGCTTTCAGTGCGTCGATCATGTCATCGAACTTGCAGATATTTATTCCGCTTGCTTCTGAAAGTTTTTTCATATATTCCCTATACGCAGCAGAAGTGCTAATGTTCATAGCCTTGTCAGGCCTCCATGCAGGAAGAACTCTTATTTCAAAACCGCTCTCAGCAATAGCCTTGTGATATTCAAGTGAATCCACTGGATCGTCAGTCGTGCAGACCAATTCAACATTGTATCGCTTCATTAATCCTCTAGCTGAGAACTCTGGCTGTTGCAGTAGTTCATTGCATCGGTCATATATTCTCTTTGCTGAATCAGGATTAAGAGTTTCCGATATGCCGAAACAGGTTTTCAGTTCCAAATGTGTCCAGTGATATAGCGGGTTGCGGAGTGTGTAAGGAACCGTTTCCGCCCATTTGTAGAACTTTTCCCAATCTGACGATTCTTTGCCTGTAATGAATTTCTCGTCCACACCGTTGGCACGCATCGCACGCCATTTATAGTGATCACCGCCGAGCCACAGTTCCGTGATCGATTTGAATTGGTAGTCATCAGCAATCATCTTCGGACTTAGATGACAGTGATAGTCGATAATAGGCATTTTCTTCGCATGGTTATGATACAGCATTTTGGCTGTTTCATTTTGCAGAAGAAAGTCTTCATTTATAAATTCTTTCATGTCTCTTTTTTTATTAAGTGTCTTTATTTATCTGTCAAAGTATTTTCATTGCAGTGCAATCATTTCGTATGATGCAAATTTATCAACTATATCTTTATAATCTTATATTTTGGCACAAGTATTCTTATCATTATCCAGCTGAAAAGGTATGCCAGCGATGCAATTACGAATACTATCATGTATCCGGCATTGATGCCTTCATATCCCATAAAAGTCATGTTGCTTTCCTTCGCATACGTAAACAGCATTCCTGATCCCTGATTCAGGATGAAACATCCGATACCTCCCGCCATACCGCCGATACCAGTGACGGTTGCTACTGCAGACTTCGGAAACATGTCGCTGACAACTGTGTACGTATTTGCACTCCAGCTCTGGTGAGCTGCACCGATGATACCTATTATAATTATCGGATACCAGCATGAGATGTCACCCAGAGGTTGTGCCATCAGTCCAAGAAGTGGGAACAGTGAGAATATCAGCATTGCGCGCATTCTTCCTGCGAAAGGATTCATGCCGAGACGGTTTATGAATACCGTAGGAAGGTATCCGCCGAGTATCGAGAGCATAGATATCAGATAAAGCGTAAATATCAGCAGCATTCCCATAGTAGAATCGGAGCTGTATCCGTGGACGTCTTTAACGTACGCCGGTGCCCAAAAGAGGAAGAACCACCACACACCGTCTGGCAGCAGTCTACCGAATATGACAGCCCATGTCTGCCTGAAGGTAAAACACTTGAGGATACTGATATGCTTCTCTTTGTCCTCTTCGCCATCGTCCTGCTTGCTTTCAATCTGCTTGTCTTGCTCAATATATTCAAGTTCTTTCTTATTTACTTTTGAATGTCTCGATGGTATATCGTACATCTTTATCCAGAATCCCATCCAGATGAATCCAAGTGCTCCAATAATCATGAAAGACATTTCCCAACCTAGATTGCTTGCTATGACAGGAATTGTGAATGGTGCCAGGAGAGCGCCCAGCTGTGCTCCTGCATTGAACAGACTTGTTGCAAACGCCCTGTCTCTCTTTGGGAAATACTCGGCAGTGACCTTTATGGCACAAGGGAAGTTTCCCGATTCACCGATGGCAAGAATTGAGCGTGCACCAAGGAACAGCCAGATGCTTACGGTCGATACACTCCATGCAACTGTTCCTGCCTTTTCTGCAATTTTTATCGCTTCACGTGCACCTTCGAAGCTCAGTGTCCATGTGCCTGTAGATATTCCAGCCGTGAAGATACCGCAGAACGTATGCAGACAGGCTCCAGCCGACCATATACCGATGGCCCACAGATAACCTCTCTTCGTACCGATTCTGTCAATGAATTTTCCTACGAAAAGCATACTGAGTGAATAGAGAATCGAGAAGACACCGGTTATTGTTCCGTAGTTGGCATCAGTCCAGTTGAATTCTGGTGATATGAAATCTTTCCAAGTAAGAGAAAGAACCTGTCGGTCCATATAATTTATCGTTGTGGCAATGAACAGCATAAAACATATTGTCCAACGATAGTTGCTCATTTTTAGATCTTTGTTCAGTGTATTCATGGTTTGTTTAATGTTAATGAATATGGATTGTAAAGTCACAGTATTAGAATTTGGGAATGGAAACGTAAAATGAGGATGCACCCTTTTCTGCACCTTTCAAGGTTCATGCTTAGGGTGGTACATCCTCGTTTTCTGTGTCCTCAGCCGTTATATGATGCCTCTTCTTATTTCGTCATCAACAGCAGCCATCAAACCTTCCACTTGTCCGAGTGCAAGCATTCGTCCGTGGAAGGAATATCCTGCATTGTATCCCTTGTCCTCGTCGCCTAGCATCATTCGTCCGTGGTCTACACGCATCGGCAATCCAGGTTTGATTTTTTCAAATATCCTTATCAGTTCAAGCAAATGGCCTCTTCCTGTCAGATGAGTGCTCTCAATGAAGTTACCTCCAGGCATCGCATCTGTGCTCCTCAGATGGACGAAGTGCGTGCGCGATGCAAATTTCTCCGCAAGCCTGCGTGTATCGTTGTGCTCTCCTGCACTCAGCGAACCGGCACAGAACGTCAGTCCGTTGTGTGGATTGTCAACAGCATTAAGGAACCATGCTATGTCTTCTTCGTTTGTAACTATTCGTGGCAGTCCCAGTATCTGGAATGGCGGATCATCAGGGTGCACACACATGTTCACTCCGTATTCTTCGCACACTGGCATTATAGATGACAGGAAATAACGCATGTTCTCACGCAAGGCTTCTCTGTCTATGCCTTTATATAATGCCAGCAGGCGTTTGAATATTTCTACCGGATTCTTGTCATCTTCGCGAATGTTGCCGTTCACGAAGCCCTGTGTCTTGACTATTATCGCATCAATCAGTTCGTCCTTTTCGTCCTCGGTAATCACCTTGTCCAGTTCCTCCACCTTGCGGAGTTCATCATCCGAATAGTCCTTTTCTGCATTCTCGCGCTTAAGAATCTTAACGTCAAAATAGGCAAAACGCACTCTGTCGTAATAGAGTGAACTGCTTCCGTCTGCCCATGGATGCTGCAGGTCGGTCCTGACCCAATCAATCACCGGCATAAAATTGTAGCATACGGTTTTTACGCCTTGTTTGCCGAGATTTGCTAGACTTATCTTATAGTTTTCTATAAGTTGTTCGCGTTCCGGACCTGCATATTTTATGGCTTCGCATACAGGAAGACTTTCCACAACCGACCATCTCAGTCCGTAAGATTCGATATATGATTTCAGGTCATGTATGGCATCCTCTGTCCATACTTCTCCGTTAGGAACATCGTGCAGTGCCGTGACAATACCTTCTACACCGATTTGGCGAAGCATCTGAAGAGTTATCTTATCTTTTTTGCCGAACCATCTCCAAGTTTTTTCCATCATAGTCTTGTCTGTCTATAATAAAAAGATTCTAAAATCGAGATTAAACACCGCTGAATGCGCTGAATCCGCCGTCTACGGCCAACACTGCACCGGTAATGAAACTTGCCGCATCGCTGCAGAGGAATTGAACGGCGCCGTTGAGTTCTGAAATGTCTCCGAATCTTCTCATCGGAGTCTTTGCAATAACCTTCTGGCTGCGCTCGGTCAGCGAACCGTCAGGATTTATCAGAATAGCGCGGTTCTGGTTGCCTATGAAGAATCCAGGAGCAATGGCATTTACACGAATCTTCTCGCTGAACTTTATTGCCATCTCCTGTGCAAGCCAGCGTGTGAAGTTCTCCACGGCGCTCTTTGCCATCGAGTATCCAGGAACACGTGTTATGGATTCGTATGCGGCCATTGAAGACACGTTTACAATTGCACCTGAGCCTTGTTTTGCCATAACCTCACCGAAAACAAGACAAGGATATACTGTGCCGTTGAGGTTTAGGTCAACGGCCTTGTCCAGACTTGCTATGTCCATATCGAAGATGTTCTGATCTACAGAAAGTGTCGCACCGGGAATATTGCCACCTGCTGCATTCACGAGAATGTCGATTCGTCCATATTTTGAAACAACTTCATTTCTTACAGAACGTATGCTTTCTACGTCAAGCACATCGCATACAGTGCCTGCAACGTCGTCGCTTATTTCCTTAAGTCTGGCTGTTGCTGCATCCACTCTGTCCTGATGAGCACCAATAATTACAACTTTGGCACCTGCGCGCAGAAAGCCTTCTGCGATGTTGCTTCCCAACACTCCCGAACCGCCAGTTATTATGGCTACCTTTCCTGAAATATCAAATATGTTTTTCATACAATAAGTGTGTTTTTTTATCAGTTATGCAAAAGTAAGAAATTATGGCATATTCTTATATGCTTAATTTTGCATCTTCTTTGCTGTTATTTGCATAATGCCTGCTTACGTCTGCATCTTGTCTATCGCTGTCGAACAGATTGCACATGTCAGTTGAACTTGAAGTATATTGTATTTTCCATATTCTTTAGTCCGCTGTAGCTCTTGAATCTGTGCGGTTGCGATTGTGGACCGTAGTTTTCTGCCGAACCGAACTTTGTGCCCACGGCCGGTATGGCGTCCATGAATGATATGTTTCCTTTTGGATATGGCGGAATAGTGTAATTCTTCGATACGTCATACAATTTTTGCGGTTTCGGTGTGAACAAGTGAAGTGTGAGATCTTCGCTTCCCGAATATATTTCAAATGGAGTAGGGCACTTCAGCCTCATCCCGTAGAACAGTGAATAATATCCCTTGAACTCAGGATATATCCATTCCTCTCCAGTTATGGCATCATTGTACTTCTTGTCCCAAAGCTGTACTGTTCCGCCTTTCATCCTGTTGTTGTATACTCTGTACGGACCGTTTGCCAGCATCATAGCACCCTCAATATCCTTTTCTGGGAAATCAAAAGTTACCCCCGACATCCTTATTCTGTCCTGCGGTCTGTAGCTGTATTTTAGAGAAAGAATACCGTCCTGCGACATCTGCCATGCGAAGCGGTATGCTTCGCCGCCCTTATCGAAATTGTACACAGCTTCTATAATCTTGTATCCGTTATCTTCCCTCATTTTTACGCTTCTGCACTTCAGTTTCTTGTCGGTTATATAAACAGGACCGTTTGTCAGCGGCACATTTTTCCCGTTTGAATATACTTCCTTTATTAGTCCGCTCGTCTTGTCTATACTGACACATACACCGGTGGCTTCCATCATGAAAACATCTTCAGTTTCTTTTATGGAACAGTTTCCTGCATCTGCCGTTTTGAGCGTCTTGTTTACGAAATGTTCCGGTGAATTGACTTCAAAGTCCCATGTGAACAATTTCTTGCCGTACTTGTCCTTTATCGTGAGATACAGAAAATCGTATTCCTTCCAGTTTTCCGGCAAGTTGAGTCTCAGTTTCCCTTTGTTGCCAGGTTCTATGTTTGGCGACTCGATATCGAAAGATGCCTCTTTCTTAATTCCAGACAAACCGTCATATTCAGTAAGTTTGAAAGAGTAGCTGCATTCCTTCGCATTCGTAAAGTCATACCTGTTCTCTATATTTATAGTACCGTCCCACTCATCTGTCAGATACCTGTTTTCAACATAAATCGGCGACCATATCTCTTTTACCGTGTAGAAACTGCCTTCCTTCTCGCGGTATGGACCCACAATGCCGTCCGCGCCGTGGTCCTTGTCGGTGTCCAGTATGCCGTTCTTGTCAGTTCTCACCACGCCTTGGTCGGCAAAGTCCCAAAGGAACATACCTGCCGCAAGTGGATTGTCTAGCATAAGATTCCAATAGTCATCAAGTCCGGCACCATGTCCGCCGTCGTACAGACCGTGAATAAGTTCTGTCGGCATGAAGATGTCTCTGCCGTTGAACATGCTCCTAATTCCGGAATTATAGTTTATGTAGTGCGCCGTGTTCACCTTGCCCGACAGTCCCCATGGATGGAGCACAGAACGTTTCTGTATGTCCAGTTCTGCAAACAACGGATCTAGATCGTAGTTGAAACCGCCCTCGTTTCCGTTTGCCCAGAAAATTATAGAAGGGTGATTGATATCTCTTTTCAGCATCTCGTTTGTCAGAATTGTGCCAACCGGAGTATCGTATGGAGGCTTTTGCCATGCACAGAGTTCATCGATGACATATAATCCTATCGAATCGCATATCTCCAAAAAATGCTTGTCCGGCGGATAGTGGGACATCCTCACCGCATTCATGTTCATTTCTTTAATGAGTTCGGCATCCATGAGACTCTGTTCTCTGCTGACAGTGCGTCCTGTTGTCGGCCAGAAACAGTGTCTGTTCACACCTTTGAAACGAATTTTTTTACCGTTGATATAAACACCGTCGCGTTCCTTCACCTGAATGGTTCTGAATCCGATTTTTTCAGTAACAGAATGCATCGTTTTTCCGTTGCGCGACACTGTCACTACAGCCCTGTAGAGATTAGGCGTCTCGCAAGTCCACGGCTTGATGACGGATATCTTGCCCGAAAGAAAAAACTGCTTGCTTTTCTTTGTAAAATTTTTTCCTACGTTGCCGACCTTCTGTCCGCTGGCAATGTCATATATGTCTGCACTGATATCAATTTTGTCAGAAGCCTTGTCGATATTCACCTCCAGGTTCAGGGTTCCGTCATGTTTCGCATCAACTCCGGTGTATTCAATGAAATTCTCAGGTACAGCCTCAAGATACACAGGTCGGAATATTCCGCCGAAAATCCAGAAATCCGCTTCTCGTTCAGCCTCGTTCACACTTTTGTTGGAAGACATTTTTGAAACCTCTACTTCAAGCATATTTTCTTTTTTGAAAGTCACCAGTGACGTTATTTCCCTTTTGAAACGATAAAAAGCACCTTGGTGCACATCACCGGCCTGCTTGCCGTTCACCTTGACTTTGGTGTCTGTCATCGAACCGTCAAGAACAATGAAAATGCGTTTCTTCTTCCAATCCTCAGGGAGCGTGAATCTGGTTTTGTAAGTCCCAATCTCCGAAGCCTTGTTTCTGTCATGCCCGTAATTATAGCTTCCATAGCCCTCCAGTTCCCAGCACGACGGCACCCTGATTTTGTCCCATTTACCGCTTTTCCGTCCTTCAGAGCAGAAAAAATCCCATTCTACATTGTCATCTGCACTTTTCCCAGACAGATACTTATATTGAGTTTCTTGAGCGTACGCCAAGCCAGAGAACAACGCCAACAAACATAAAATATTTCTCATGCTTTTTTTGAAACTTTTGAATTTTGATTACTATAATTTTAAAAGAGGGTAGAGTCAACCAGCAAGTGCAACATTACGAAATCTTTTTGAAAAAGACCTCAGCCGGTGTCAAGAAATTGAGTTTTTCCCTCGGTCTGGCGTTGATTTTCTTCCTTATCCTGGCGATTTTCCCCTCCGTGACGGTGCTGATGTCCGTCCCTTTGGGTATATACTGCCTGACCAGCTTGTTGCCGTCCCATCGGCCCTGTTCATCAAAAAGGTGCTTTTGGGCAAATGTACGAGCATCGCTTCCTTGCTTCCGCATTAAAGCCTTTCACCAGTTTGCCGAACTCCCCGTTGGCAAGTTCACGAAAAAACTCCGCCAAAGGCATGATGTCCTCATGGCACTCACGTAGTGGAGGGATGTTCAGCGTATATTCCTTAATCCGATGGTACAAGTCCTGACGGAAACGCTTCTCGGCTACTGCTGACTGCATATCCTCGTTGGTGGCGGCGATGATGCGCACGTCAGCAGTCTTTTCCTTGTTGCCGCTTACGGGTCTGTACCGTTTGCTCATCGTATGTATTTTCTCGGCGACATCCTTGCCCCACTCCCCGAATTCCGCTATCTTCGCAAACATCAGCATTAAAATCGCGCGATATGAAAACGAACTATCAACGATTCCTTGACGGGGAATACTGCAACAGGCTCGACCCCGAAGTATTGGAAATGATGGTGCAAACCAAACGCCTGCTTGCCCGCTTCAACGCTACGGACATAGCAGACGGGGAAATCCGAGCTGATATCTTGCGCCAAATGCTGGGCAGTATCGGCAAACATTCCAGCATCGACATAAATTTTACCTGCCAATGTGGTAAGCATATTTTCATCGGAGAAAAGACCATTGTCAATATGAACTGCACTTTTCTTGATGAGAATATCATACGCATAGGCAATCAAGTCCTTATCGCTCCCAATGTCCAGCTATACACGGCTACTCACCCCATTCTGCCACAAGAACGGTTCATCGAGGATTGGGATGAAAATTCCGGCGAACTGTTTTTCCGTACACGTGCTTTACCGATTACGATTGGCGACTGCGTTTGGATAGGTGGCTGAAGCGTTGTCTTGCCCGGTGTCTGTATCGGTAATAACTCTGTCATCGGTGCAGGCAGTGTAGTGACGAAATCCATTCCGGCAAACTGCGTGGCGGTGGGGAATCCGTGTCGAGTGATTCGAATACTTGCATGAATCAGATGGTTTAATATGCAGAATCTAATGATTATCTCGTGAATAGGGCTTGACACGCCCCACCAGATACCTATTGTAGCGAGTATCCGATACTCTTAATGAAAATCATCTGTACGGATGAGAATTTCTATGTGGCATCCATTTTTGAAAGTAAAAATATCTCCGTGAAGGCACGGGGTGCTTTCCTTATTTGTGAGTTGTAATTTTTGCACCGCTTCCCGAATATCTATATCTTTGCAACCCTAAAAACATATATCGATGAACGACAATATCATTTCACTTCATTCCCATCCAGCATGGCGCATCCCGGCGGCACGCTGGTTTCAGGAGAAATGGGAAATTCCTTTGGAGGAATACCTGACAAGCATTGACGAGAGCATCCGGGGAACGGCGGCTGTCCCGCAATGGTATATTGTGGTGGATGGAGGGCGGATCATTGCCGGAGCCGGTGTGATAGCGGACGATTTCCACGACCGCAAGGACCTGACGCCGAATGTCTGCGCCCTGTATGTCGAGCCGGAACTGCGCCGTCGTGGCATTGCCGGACGCCTCTTGGCACATATCTGCAAGGATCTGGCGGCGAAAGGCATCGGCACGCTCTACCTCATCACGGAACATACCTCGTTCTACGAACGCTACGGCTGGGAATACCTCTGCATGGTGCAGGGCGACGACGGGGAACAGATGCGGATGTATAAAAAAGACACTTCGCTATGAGACAACTGAAAGAAAAAAACATTTAAGCTATATGAACAACTTGATTATTCGTCCTATCCGTCCAGAAGAAACAATGCTTTTATTGGATTTTTTATACGAAGCTATTTATCAATCCGAATCTTCCCAACCGATTCCGAGAACTATTCTCCAGCAACCTCCACTCTGGAAATATATCGAAAATTTCGGAGTCGAAAAGGTGATTTGTGTGCAGTCGCAATCATTGACAACTTGATAATCGGAGCTGTATGGGTTCGATTTGTCCATTCCTATGGCTTCGTCCGTGAGAAACTCCCCGAGTTGTCTATTTCGCTTTATCCCGAATACAGAGGTCAAGGCATCGGTACACAACTGATGCTATACATTCAGAGAATGTTGAAAAAAGCAGGTTATTATGGCGTTTCACTTTCTGTCAGCAAACAAAACAGAGCTTTCCAATTGTACCAAACATTAGGTTTCTCCATTGTTCAAGAGAAAGAGAGCGATTATGTAATGGTCAAATACTTGAATCCTGAGAGATAACTGCCGCCGACCGAGTCGTCAGTATCAATCCGTCCCGATAACCGCCTTCCCCGGCGGGGACAACACGAATCCTGCCGGAGAAGCACTATTCCCGGCGGGGATAGCATCAATCCTACAGGATAACCGCTTTCCCCCGCTGGGGACAGCCGAAATCGGGACGGATTCATAGTTTCCAGCCAGAAATGCTTTCCTGTATTTCCCATAAATGAGAGTAAAGCCCTTGTTTCCGGAGCAGTTCATCGTGCGTTCCTTCTTCCTGTATCCGTCCGTTATCCAATACGACAATTTGGTCTGCCCCCTTAATGGTCTTGAGTCTGTGGGCAATAGCGATGACAGTACGCCCTTTGATGAGTGTGTCTATGGCTTTCTGTACTTCCACTTCATTTTCGGGGTCAAGTGAGGCGGTCGCTTCGTCAAGCAGAATGATTGGCGCATCTTTCAGCATGGCACGGGCTATGGATATGCGTTGCTTTTCTCCGCCCGAAAGGGTACAACCTCCTTCGCCTACCAAGGTGTCGTATCCTTTGGGCAATTGCATGATGAAGTCATGGCAACAGGCTTTCTTGGCTGCGGCTATAATTTCTTCTTCCGTCGCGTCAGTTTTACCAAAGCGGATATTATTGCGTATGGTGTCCTGAAACAGATAAACATCCTGAAATACCATAGAGATGTGGCTCATCAGACTTTCTGGATTTATCTCATTCATCGGAACACCATTGAAAAAGATACATCCTTTCTGTGGGTCGTAGAAACGGGCGCAAAGCTTCATAACCGTACTTTTTCCACTTCCCGAAGGACCGACAAGAGCCGTCAAGGAGTTTTTGGGAAGCGTAATGTTTATATCGTGCAACACCTCTTTGTTTTGGTAAGCGAATGATACGTGTTCAAATCTGATTTCACCAGCCAATGGGGATTGTCGTTCTCCTTCCATTTCTGGTTCATTCATCAAGGAAAGGATGCGTCCACCGGCAATGGAAAAATAGCGGAACTCTGTAAAATTTGTCAGGGCGGAAGTCAGCGGGTCGAACACACGAGAACCGACCACAAGGAACAGCACAAATACAAGGATTGAAAGTTTTCCTCCCAACAGAAGATAAGTTCCACATAATACCATCATTGTCAGCCCAGCACGTACCAAAGTGATGCTTAATAAGACGAACGGGCCTAACAAGGCTTCCTGACGGATGCAAGCACGGCGAAGTTCTGCAAACGCATCGCGCAGCCTAACAAAACGGTCACCTATCAGATTATACGCTTTCATTACACGAATACCCTGCAAGTATTCTTCCAATCGATTTCCGGCATTTATTTTTGCTTGAATTTGCCTACCGCTTAACTTCCTCTGTGCCTTTGTGCTTGCCCACAGGACGAGCAAGGCAAGCGGTAAGGCGGCAAACATACTGACCGCCATTCTCCAATCTATCCATACAAGCGAAGCAAAAGCCAGTACGGGCATGACTATGGCACCCATAAGTTGGGGCAGGTGGTGCGAAATTCCGGTTTCTGCCATCATGAAGTCCGTAACAAGCATGGACGACAAATCACCCGGATCACGTTTCGACAAAAAGCCCAATGATAGTTTCCGTAAGTGCTCCGCCAGCGACAAACGCCCGGAAGCACTCATTTCGTATGCTCCTCTAAAATTGGCTCGGTAGGATGCCCGTTCCGCCAAAGCCATGACCAGCATATAAGCAGCCATAATGCCGAATATCCACCACAGACGGGTCGTGTCAAGTGGTTGTCCACTCCCGTCAAATGCACTGAAAATGATGCGTATCGCTTCTATAGAAAGACAAAACGGTACTATATTCACTAAGTTGGCAAGCATGGTGTAACCCACCGGCTTGTAAAGTCTTTCCGTGTGACCTATTGTAATATTCTTTATTGCATTCATATCTTATTTTATTTATATGCTATAATATGTATTTCTTCCTTTTTACGGATTGTTCTGATGGATGAAAATCCGGCTTCATGCAACCGCTCTTCCAATTCTGCCGGAGTATAGACAACCATACCGTCTATCCGTTCCGTCCACATTTTTCCAAGTTCGGGGTCGCTCGCTTCCAGACTAATAAGGAAACAACCTCCTTCTCGGAGAACACGCGCCACTTCAGACAACGCTATGTTTACAGGCGACCAAAAATAGACCGTTTCAAAAGCCGTGATAGCATTAAAGAATCCATCCTCATAAGGTAATGAACAAACATTCCCTTGTTGTATGAAACATCTTTTATTCAAGTCTTTTTCGTTGTACTTTTGGGCGAATGAAACACTTTCTTCTGACAGGTCTATGCCGTAGATATTTCCTTTTGGACATAAATTCAATAAACGTTTCAAATTCGCACCACCGCCACAGCCTATATCAAGAACATTCCAATTCGGCTGCCATTCCACTTGCTTCATGCCACGATTAGCTAAAGATGCATGAAAACAATTCATTCCTCGCAAAATCATCCGTCCCCAAAATCCTTGCGGACAACTTGTGTTTTGCAAGACCTTGTTTAAGAAATTCTTCTTTCTCATATTGCTTTTAGTTTTTGTTCAATGTCCAATGGTATGCGCTCGTATAGGCATCCCACATATTTTTATATACACCCTCTGTCACGGATAATTGTTCATGTCTTCCGCATTGCACAATGCTTCCTTCTTTCATGACGACAATCTGATGCGCAGAAATGATGGAAGAAAGGCGATGGGCAATCACAATAACCGTCTTGTCCTTTATCAGCGACTGCAAAGCCATCTGCATTTTATGCTCGTTTTCAGGGTCAGCGAAAGCAGTCGCTTCGTCCAACACCAGTATCGGAGCATTCTTCAATATGGCACGAGCCACACATATCCGTTGGGCTTCACCGCCGGACAGGAATATACCTTTATCGCCTATCCTTGTTTCGTAGCCTTGTGGCAAACGCTCTATGAAGTCGTGGCATTGGGCAGCTTTCGCAGCGGCTATAACCTTTTCTTTCGTGGCATCAGGAGAGCCTACGGCGATGTTCTCATAAAGAGTGTCGTAAAAAAGGAAAGTGTCTTGAAAGACGAATGAAACCATATCCATCAGTTTTGCGGTAGCTATTTGGCGAATATCCGCACCACCTATACATATTTTCCCTTGCTCCACATCCCAGAACCGAGGTATCAGGTTGGCAACCGTTGATTTGCCGCTTCCTGACGGACCGACAAGGGCAGTTATCTTTCCTTGTGGTGCAATGAAGCTGATATCACGCAGGGCTTCCGTCCGTGTTCCCTGTTCAGTGTTCTCGTAGGAGAATGACACATGTCGAAACTCTACATCGTAGGCGGCAGGCACTTGCGGATGTTCCGGCTCCGGCACAGATTTCTTTTCAAGTATGCGGTCTATACGGTTTACACCTTCATCGATGTCGCGCGTGTTGCCTCCCAAGAATGTCAGTTTATAAACAGGGGAAGCCATACCCGGCCCCATAATAATGAAGAACAGCCATACTACCGCCAATGACAAGGATTGCGGACTGGCTTGCATCAGCAAGATACCCATAGGAAGAATAAACGTTACCATCGAATTGAGCAAGACGGTAAAAGCAATCATCCCGTTCTGGTAGGTGTCACAGCATTTCAAGGCGAATGTCTTGTATGCCTGAATCTCGGCATTGAACTGACGGAACGAACGGACGCTTTGCCCGAATATCTTGACGACGGGCATTCCCCGTACATACTGCACGGCGGACGCGCTCATCTTTTCCTGTGCATCGTAGTAGATACCCATGAACTCCCTTGCCCTTTTTCCCATGAAATTGGAAAATTGCAGGAATAGGCTAAGCACCACAACGGCCAGGCACACGACTGTCAGCCACACATCCAGCGAGAAAAAGATGACCAGCATTACCACTACCGTTGCCATTACATTGACCAAATCCGGAATGGTATGGGCGATGAAGCCCTCTATTTTCTCGATATTCTGATCCATTGTTTTCTTGATGGCTCCCGTAGAGGTATTGTTCAAATATCCCAAAGGCAGTTTGCCGATATGTTCAGACAGACGGACACGCAACCCATACAAGATACGGAATGCAGCCACATGTGAGGACATCAGGGCGGCATAGAGCAATATCAATCCGCCAACAAGCCCTCCAAATGCAATCCATCCCCAACGCATCATGTCCGTTCCGTCCAAAGCGGAAAGATTGGAGCCATTCGACAGCAACTCTTTCAAAATTTCATAAACTGCCCAATAAGGCACAAGCATACACACCGCGCTGCCAGCCGACAGCAGACCTGCTAATATAAGCAGACCTTTCCTTTGTCCCGCTATCTCGAACAGACGTGACAAACCTTTTTTCTTTTTTGACTTTTCCATTGTTATTACGCTATTTTGATGTGATTTTATATCCGAGCAATGAACTGAATTTGTAGCAGAGCCAAGGGATGCGCCCCAATATCTGCCCGAAGAAGAATCCCCAGCGTGAACGGAAGAACTTCATATAGTTAGCCTGTTCAATGAGCTTTAAAGACGGTTCCCATTGTTCCACCACATACCCGTTGCTTATGCCGGAACGGATTTGAGCCTCGTGTTTGCGGAGCGAATCGGGCTTCACACCATGTCGGCTCATTATCGTGCCGCACACGTCAAACCACAATTCAGCTCCCCCGAAACGGTTTGCCACGTGATGCAGGAAGGATTTTACTTGCTTCTCGTAGAAGTACATCAGTACCCCCTCCACGATGAAGATAAATTCTGCTTCGGGGTGCTTCCGGCGCAGGTCATCCATCCAGTCGGTCTCCAACAAAGACGCTTCAATATAGACATTGTCCGGCTGTTCGGGTATCAATTCCCGGCGTAGAGCAATGACCTCTGGCAAATCCAAATCATAAAAGACTGCTTTCTGACTTCCGATACGCTGGAAACGGGTATCCAGTCCACATCCCACATTGACCACGACCGGATGCGAATGTGCTTTAATAAATCGGCGCACAGCGCAGTCAAAATACCATCCACGCACCACGCATCCCACTTCGCTCAACTTTGCCCCGTCGAACAGGGAATAATCGTATTCCAAACTGTCCGCCAGCCATTCCGCTGTCTTGTCATATAGGATGGGATTATCCCGGCGGCTTTCTTTGGCTCTCATGTATAGCGGAATAAGCAATGTTTCCGCTACAATGCTCTTAAACTCGTATTTCTGTTTCATATTTTGGGATATTTAATAGTGAACGATATCCAGAATTGTTCATAAAAAAAGGAGGAAACCTCCGTGAAGATTTCCTCCTTGCCAACCGTTCTGATGCGGTTGAACGTTCGTATGTACGTTGTCTGTATTTCATATCTTAATAATAGCCCTCCAACCTTGGATTTCAAACAGGATATAATCGTGCAAAATAGCCTCCATTTCTTGCCGGGGTATGGAATGCATCAATAGTTCCTCGAACATCGTGAACATCCATACCGTATGCAAATGAATGATAAAATCGGACACAGCCGTATTGATTTCGGGATGTTTCCGCTGCATGGACGCGAACCACGCCTTAACCAATTCCGTGGAACGGTCGGTATAATTCTCACGGAAGCGTTCCAATGAAGAACCTTGCGCACGGAACAACAGTATTTCCATTAGCGAACGGTGTTTGTCTATAAGCGAAACATATTCATCAATGCAGGATTTCAGGTATTTTTCCGACCGCATCATCATAATATCTTCGCCCCGTATGCCGTGGTGTTCTTGCAGCATGGCTTCCAAAGCGCACAAAACAGGACGGACCACATCACGGAACAATTCATCTTTGCTCGCGAAGTAGTTATAGATATTCCCGACACCAACTCCAGCTAACTCCGCTATTTCGCGCATGGAAGTTTTAGAATAGCCTTTCTTCTCGAATTGCTGCCTGGCAATCGTCAATATCCGACCCCGTATGTCCTCTTTCAGCACTTGCATTTATAACGAACAATGTCTGATTTTTTATTTTTTGCAAAGGTACAAGGCTTGAATTTGTCGGGCAATACCTATTTTTAGTGATTTTGCGTCTCCGCAATGACATGAGTGAAATGATTACCAAGAACCATGAAGGAAGGTAGTCAATGACAAAGCATCCAAGGGATTTTCCGCCGCACAACACCGTATTCTACTATTTCAACAAACGGAAGCTGGAAGGCGTGCTTGAGAACTTGTGGATATTCTCCACATAGTCGTCCGCAGGCTGATGGGGCGGTATGGCACTCCCAGAATAAGAATAATAGACGCCAAGAGCATCAATGGCGTAGTCATTTAGAGGATGGCGTATTATCTGTTAAACTCGGGTTAAACAGGTAGTAATGTTATAGAATATTCTTATTATACCTAACTTTGCAGATGAATTCAACTATTACTGCAATCACAAATCAGATAAACTTATTTGTCCGGGGGTATCAGACTGAAGGATGTAAGGTTCAACGATTTGTACAGGATTGAAGACAACACGAATAGGACATGGCAAACAATTATGAGGAGCGGTTGGGTACGGACAGTATGCTTCCGCTGATTTTCCGTATGGCACTGCCGGCCGTTGCCGCGCAGATTGTCAATCTGCTTTACAACATTGTCGACCGCATATATATAGGTCATATACCGACATACGGTTCGGATGCCCTTGCCGGCATCGGTGTGACCGGTTCCATTATCATGCTTATTTCTGCCTCTTCGGCATTTGTCGGAGGCGGTGGTGCACCGCTGGCTGCCATTGCACTGGGACAGGGCGACCGCCGGCGTGCCGAAAAACTGCTGGGCAACGGTTTTATGCTGCTGCTAATTTTCTCTGCGGTTTTTATGGTTTGTGTCTATGCGTACATGAAGCCGCTGCTGTATCTGATTGGAGCTTCTGACCACACTATTGTCTATGCTGTTGATTATCTCACGGTTTATCTGTCGGGTACGGTGTTCGTACAGTTGGCTGTGGGACTGAACCCTTTCATCAATACGCAGGGGCGTCCTGGAGTGGCCATGTTTTCGGTGGTAATCGGTGCGGTGCTCAACATTGTACTCGACCCCCTGTTCATATTTGTGTTCGGCATGGGAGTTAAGGGAGTTGCAATTGCCACTGTTATCTCACAGGCTGCGAGTGCCGTGTGGGTGATGGAGTTCCTTACGTCGAAAAAAGCTACACTGAGACTGCGTCGTGAGAACATCGGCCTCGAACGAAGTGTGGTTCTTGCCATCATGGGACTGGGTGTTTCGCCGTTCATCATGTCGAGCACAGAGAGTCTTGTCGGTTTCGTGCTGAACAGTTCGCTGGTGCATTTCGGAGACATCTACGTCAGTGCACTTGCCATCATGCAGAGCGCCATGCTTGTTGTCAGCGTTCCTCTCGTTGGTTTCTCACAAGGTTTTGTACCTGTTGCAAGCTACAACTACGGCCACGGCAACAATGCCCGTGTGAAAGAATGTTTCCGCATTGTGGTACTTGTTATGTTCACTTTCAATCTTCTGCTGGTGCTGTTCATGATATTTTTCCCCGAACTGGTTGCTTCAGCATTTACCGAAGACAAAAATCTGATAAATGTCGTTGGGCAATATATGCCGTTGTTCCTTGCCGGAATGTCCATCTTCGGACTTCAGCGTGCATGCCAGAACATGTTTGTGGCTTTGGGACAGGCGAAAATTTCCGTATTCATTGCCCTGTTGCGTAAAATCATACTGCTTATTCCTCTTGTACTCCTGCTGGCGCGTATAGTAGGCCTGGAAGGCGTTTTTGCAGCCGAAGCAATATCTGACGCAACAGCTGCCGTTTTGTGTGCGCTTATATTTGCATGGCAGTTCCCGCGTATTTTGGGACGTAACATCTAAGAATGCGAAGACTGTCCGAAGCATCGCATTAATCTGTATTTCTAATTTGTCAATAGAATTTGCTCCATTTGTCCGAACATTCTTTTTCATCTGTTCGCAGTGCAGAGCTCACGATTGTTAAGACAAATGACTATTGCGAGGGCTCAGGGAAAAAGTTGCGGGCGCGTGCAGATAATTTTCCGAGCGCCCGCAATTGATGTTGTGAGCGCTCGCAGGAATACTATTTTGCGTCCAGATGCATTTTTCTTGGTGATTTTACTGGTTTATGGGCAGTTCCTGGCGTTTTGCAGGAACAAAATAATTATGAAATGAGCTATATTTGCAGCTGATATAAATTTAATGTGATTGCAGAATGTTTTTTAATGGTGAGGAAAGTCGTTTGAGGTCGCTGCTTGAGAAACTGGACAGCGGTGTCAAACTGTACCGTGAGGAATTTGCTTGTCTGATGTCGGCAGAGCCGTCGGTGCTGAACGCCGTTGCATCGGACATGGCTGGAGATATTGCCCGCCGGACGTTCGGACGCAGGGTGTTTCTGCGCGGGCTGATTGAGATTTCGAGCTTTTGCAAGAACGACTGTCTGTACTGCGGATTGAGGGCATCGAACAAGGATGCACAGAGATACAGACTTTCCCGCGAGGAGATTTTGGAGCGATGCGAGGCGGGATATGAGCTGGGACTGCGCACTTTTGTGCTGCAGGGCGGTGAGGACCTGGCGCTGACGGATGAGTGGGTGGCCGATGTGGTCCGCGAGATAAAGAAGCGGTTTGCCGGTGTGGCCGTGACCCTTTCGCTGGGCGAGAGAGACAAGGTTTCGTACCGCAGGTTCAAAGATGCCGGTGCGGACAGATATCTGCTTAGACACGAGACATACAATGCCGAGCACTATGCAAGACTGCATCCGCAGACGATGTCGAGAGATGCCCGTGTGGCTTGCCTGCACACGCTGAAGCGTCTGGGATTCCAAACAGGTGCAGGCATGATGATTGGTTCACCGGGGCAGACGCCTGCCACTCTGGCCGACGACCTGATGTTTCTGCAGGAACTCCGTCCGGAGATGGTCGGCATAGGACCTTTCATTCCTGCACACGGCACTCCTTTCGAGCATGAGCCGAAGGGTTCGGTGGAGAGAACGCTTTCGCTTATCTCGGTGGTGAGAATAATGTTCCCAAGGGCAAACATACCTGCTACAACGGCTTTGGCAACGCTTGATGCGAAGGGACGTGAGAAGGGCATTATGGCCGGTGCAAACGTGCTGATGCCGAACATTTCGCCGAAGGAGCAGAGGGCAAAATACTCCATCTACGACAACAAGGCCAATACCGGACTGGAGAGCATCGAAGGGCTGGAGGAGCTCAAGGAGAGGCTTGCCGCGATAGGCTACACGGTGGACTGGGGTCGGGGCGACTGTCTGGATCCGCGTTGAGAAAGACTGCTGTGTGCGGGAGAATTTGTATTTGATTTTTATGTTTAAGCTATATCAAAAAACGACGATATGAAATACGATATGGGTTCGGCTGTTGCCGGAGAATTCATCAATCATGAGGAAATACTCGAGACTGTGGCTTTTGCCGAGAAGAACAAGGACAACAAGGCACTGCTTGAGGAAATACTCGCAAAGGCCAGGAACAAGAAGGGCATTTCGCACAGAGAGGCGCTGACTCTGCTGGAATGTACGGATGCTGAGATAAACGAGAAGACTTTCGAGCTGGCAAGGGAAATCAAGAACGAACTGTACGGAAACAGAATCGTGCTGTTCGCTCCACTGTATTTGTCGAACTACTGCGTGAACGGATGTATATACTGTCCTTACCACGCAAAGAACAAGGATATAAGAAGAAAGAAACTGACGCAGGAAGAGATAAAGGCCGAGGTGATTGCGCTTCAGGACATGGGACACAAACGTCTGGCCATCGAACTTGGCGAGCACCCTACGATGAACTCGTTGGAATACGTGCTGGAGAGCATAAACACCATCTACAGCATTCATCATAAGAACGGGGCTATTAGACGTGTGAACGTGAACATAGCTGCGACAACGGTGGAGAACTACCGCCGTCTGAAAGATGCTGGAATCGGTACGTACATCCTGTTTCAGGAGACATACAACAAGGCTGACTATGAAAAACTGCACCCGACAGGTCCGAAAAGCAACTACGAATACCACACGGAGGCTATGGACAGGGCCATGGAGGCCGGAATTGACGATGTGGGCATAGGTGTGCTGTTCGGATTGGAAACATACAAATACGACTTCGCAGGACTGATAATGCATGCTGAGCACCTTGAAGAGCGTTTCGGCGTAGGACCTCACACCATCAGTGTACCACGACTTTGTGCTGCGGACGATATCGATGTGGCAGACTTCGAGAACTGTGTGCCTGACGAGATATTCCACAAGATGGTGGCTGTGATACGTATTGCCGTGCCGTACACGGGTATGATTATCTCTACGCGTGAGAGCAAGAAGAATCGCGAGAGGGCACTCGAACTGGGCGTTTCGCAGATAAGCGGCGGTTCGAGAACGAGCGTGGGCGGATATGTGGAAGAAGAGAAGGAAGAAGACAACTCGGCTCAGTTTGACGTGACCGACAGACGAAGCCTCGACGAGATTGTGCGTTGGCTTCTTGAACTGGGTTACATTCCTAGTTTCTGTACAGCCTGCTACAGAGAAGGACGTACGGGCGACAGATTCATGAAACTCGTAAAGAACGGACAGATTGCAAACTGCTGTACTCCGAACGCCATAATGACGCTGAAGGAGTATTTGACAGACTATGCGTCGGAGAAGACACGCGAAGTAGGATTGCCTGTCATCGCACGCGAGATTCAGAAGGTTCCGAATGAGAAGATAAGACAGAGAGCCATTGATTTTCTTGCTGAAATTGACCTCGGCAAGAGGGATTTCAGATTCTAACCATTGATGTTTGCGTATGGAAAAAAAAGACTCGACACCGCGCTCGCTGAGACTGCACATAGGGCTGTACGGCAAGAGGAACAGTGGAAAATCGTCTTTGCTTAATGGTATATGCGGATATGAGGCATCGATTGTGTCCGACGTTCCGGGTACTACGGCCGATGCGGTGTACAGAAACATAGAGATGCCTGGACTTGGAGCTTGTGTGCTGGTTGACACTGCCGGATTTGACGACAAGGCTGAGACAATAGGCGAACTGAGGGTCAAGGCTACGCAGAAGACTGTGGATGCTGCAGATATGGCCTTGATGGTAGTTGCAGCAGATGATGCATCGGACTTGGACGAAGAGGTGGCTTGGCTGGAGGCCATGAAGAAAAAGCAGGTGCCGACAGTTGTTGTAATAAACAAGGCTGACATGGCCGGAACAGAGGAGAATCGCAAGCGCATTGCTGATGTGCTGGGAACATGCGCTGGTGGCAGTGTTTTGGAAGTTTCCTCGGAGAGCAGAACCGGCATAGATGCTCTTAAGAAACTTGTCGCGGAGAAGCTGAAGGACAAGGCTGAGATTGTCGACATAACGGGCAATCTGGTGGGGGCCGGTGATACAGTGGTTCTGGTGATGCCGCAGGACTCGCAAGCTCCGCGCGGACGGTTGATTCTTCCTCAGGTGCAAACTTTGAGAAACCTGCTCGACAAGGGATGTACTGCTGTGTGCTGTACGGAGGCCAATTTTGCAGAGACTCTGGAACGGCTGAAGGATGCTCCGCGACTGGTCATTACCGACTCGCAGGTATTCAAGCAGGTGGAAGAGATATGTCCGAAGGAATCTATGCTGACTTCATTTTCTGTGCTTTTTGCCAGAATGAAGGGTGACATAGGCGCATTTGTGGAGGGTGCTCAGAAGCTGGCGCAGCTGAAAGAGGGTTCGCGTGTGCTGATTGTAGAGGCATGTACCCACACACCGCAGAATGAAGACATTGGGCGTGTGAAACTGCCGCGACTGCTGAAACGTTTTGCCGGCGAAGGCGTGCAGATTGAACACGTATCGGGAAATGAGTTTCCGGAAGACTTGAGTCCGTATGACCTGATTATACACTGCGGTGCGTGCATGTTCAACCGTCGACTGGTGCTTTCGAGAGTGGAAAAAGCGCGCGAACAGGGCGTGGCAATGACAAATTACGGCATTGCTATAGCTTTTATGAACAACATACTGAAAAGGGTAGTGTTTCCTGATTGATTGTAAACTTTTTTGATATATATTTGCAGAATAAGAAAATTAACTCTAATTAAACATTTGATACTGGTTTACTAATTCATATAAATTTTTCTACTTAATAATAAATTTTCATGGGTAATACAAACAACATTATGTTCATCCGCTACCAGTTGCTGACACGCATGGTGAACATGTGGAAGAACAACAGGCTGTATAAGGACATTGACAGATTGCCGCTGGAACTGAATCCGAGAAAATCGCCGACAAGAGGACGCTGCTGCATCTACAAGGAAAGAGCAGTGACAAAGTACAAATGTATGGCAATGATGGGATTCGACATGAGCGATGAGGTAGACGAACTTGACCGTTTGTCTGACTATGCGCAGCGTATGATCAACAGAGGTGTCGAAGAAGAGAAGGTCAACCTGATGAACGTGATGGACGAGGCTTGCTCTTCATGTATCAAGGTGAACTATGAGGTTTCAAACCTTTGCCGCGGATGTGTTGCGCGTGCCTGCTCGGCAGTGTGTCCGAAGAATGCCATTACATACGACAAGCACGGAAAGGCAAGCATTGACCATGATGTTTGTATAAGTTGCGGTCGATGCCACGAGGCTTGCCCTTACCATGCAATCATATATATGCCGGTGCCATGTGAGGAAGCATGTCCGGTAAAGGCTATATCGAAGGATGAATACGGTGTTGAGCATATAGATCCGGACAAGTGCATTTACTGCGGAAAGTGTATGAAGGCTTGTCCGTTCGGTGCTATATTTGAATCATCGAGAGTGTTTGACGTAATAAAGCTTCTTGACAAGAAGGAGAAGATTGTGGCAATGGTTGCTCCATCTATTCTTTCTCAGTTTGATTACCCGATTGAGAAGGTTTACGGTGCTATCCGCAAGCTTGGTTTCAGCGATGTGATTGAAGTGGCTTACGGAGCTGAGGAGACAATCAGAAATGAGGCAGAGGAATTCAAGGAGAGAATGGCAGAAGGTGCTCCGTTCATGACTACAAGCTGCTGTTCGGCTTACGTGCAGCTGGTGAAGAAGCATGTGCCTGAGCTTGCAAAATACATATCTACTACAGGATCACCTTTGTACTATACAGTTAAGCATGCGTGTGAGAAGCATCCGGATGCATACAAGGTATTCATCGGTCCATGCGTATCGAAGAGAAGCGAGGGCAGAGACAATCCTGATGTGAACTTCGTTTGGACATTCAGCGAACTCGAGGCTGTACTGGCTGGTTACGAGATTGACGTGGACAAGTGTGAACCGTTCATCCCAAGCGAGCGCGGACACCACGATGCACAGGGCTTTGCAAAGACCGGCGGTGTGTTCGAGGCTGTGAAGAATGCAGTAGGCGACAGCACACTTCAGGCAACTGTAATTGAAGGTCTGAACAAGAAGACCATCGCGCAGTTGAGAGGTTATGCTAAGACAGGTAAGTGCCCAACTAAATTCATTGAGGTGATGTGCTGCGAAGGCGGATGTATCGGCGGACCATGCAACTTCAACGAAGGAATGGCAGCCAAGCGCAAGTTCGACAGCGAAATGAAGAATTTCAAGGAATAAAGGTTTTACGGTATATTCGGAAACGAAAGATTTACGGTGCATCGGATTAATACTTTTCAAGGTTATCCAGCCGGTATATAGTCTGCGTTTCGTGAATATTGCGTGTGAATTATAAATGAAACGGCGTGAGGAACAAATTAATTCCTCACGCCGTTTATGTATAAAATAGTATGCTGATGATAAAATGGTGTTTGAAATTAGGTGTATGGTTGTGTGAAGGCAAAAATATGGCTTTAGAAGATTGTCTTTGATGTAGAATCTGAAGCCATCAGTTAAATCATTTAATGAGGGTAAGGTATACTCCGTATAAACGAATAATCGCTGCGACGGTCTATGGGCTCTGTCGCAGCGATTGTTTATTTATTTCTCAAAATGGAAATTTACTTTTCTTCGTCTTCTGTGTTTTCGTCGTGAGATATTGTAACGAGAACTTTGTCGATTCTGGCACCGTCCATGTCGACAATTTCCATGTTGAAGTCTTTCCACTGTACCTTTTCTCCACTCATAGGTATGCGGTCGAGTATGTCGAGGATAAGTCCGCTGATGGTACTGTAGTTGCTTTCTTCAGGATCGTAGTATTCTTCTTTCTCGAAGTAGCATAGGAAATCGTAGAATGGGCATCTGCCGTCAACCAGCCAGCTGTCAGAATCTGAGCGCTTGATGATGTCCGGTTCTTCCTGAGTATCTTCTATTGAACCGACGAGACCCTCAAGTATGTCGCGCAGGGTTATGATACCTTGGCAGCTTCCGAATTCATCGCATACAAGTGCCTGGTTGATTCGTTTAACCTTCATCTGTTCGAGGGCGCTGTATACGCTCATGTTTTCGTGGAAAAATGTTGCTGTCTCGATATAGTCCTTTACACAGAAATTCTTGTTGTCGAAGTTCAAGAACAATGTCTTGAGACTGATGACACCTTTGACATCATCGAAAGTCTTATCTATGACAGGATACATTTCGTAGAGATTGTTCTTGACAACTTCCCTGATTTCTTCACTGCTCATATTTATATCAATGGCTGTGATGTCGGAACGGTAAGTCATCAGTGAATAAACATTCAGGTCGCCAAGCAACAATGCTCTTTCCATGATGTCCTGCTCGACTTCCTGAACTTCGCCTTCTTCGGTGCCTTCCTTAATGATTGACTTGATTTCTTCTTCAGTGATTTTATTTCCTGAATCGCTCACACCTAGCATATTGAATATAAAGGATGTGCTGTGTGACAGAATCCATACAAATGGCGCCGCTATTATGGACAACAGCTGCATAGGTCTTGCTATGATTTTCGCTATGCGTTCTGCAGAACTAAGTCCTAATCTCTTAGGAACAAGTTCTCCGAAAAGAATTGTGAGATAAGTTACTACAATTACGATTGTCGTCTGTGAAATAGCTGGTGCGTATGTTTTAGGGACATTCCAATCAACGAGGATTTCTGTAAAGCTGTCTGCCAATTTAGCACCAGAATAGATACCGGTAAGAATTCCGATAAGTGTGATGCCGATTTGTACTGTGGATAGAAATTTTTCAGGTTGATTTGCCAATTTTAGAGCCGTATCTGCTGCTTTGCTTCCTTTTTTTACATCTGTTGATAGACTTGATTTTCGAGCAGATATCACCGCAATCTCTGACATTGAGAAAATGCCGTTGACTAAAATTAAAATAATGATAACGATTACTTCGTTCATGTGTGTGTTTGTAGTTTACAGGCACAAAGATATAGCAATGCTTATAATGCCTGATTTAAAATGTTGTATAAAATGCAAAAATATGTTTATCTGTTCTGCTTGCCCCAACTATTAATAATTTTTTCTTCCTCGTCAATTCTGTCAGACAAAGTCATAAGTGCAATGTCGTACTTCAATGGATCTGTGCTGTCCCAGCTTTTGAATATATCTGTCAGTTCCACAACAGCTTTCCATGTAGGGCGCTTATTTTTCAGAATCGACATTGTCAAATCGCACACATGTACATCCATGACGGCATATAGGTCTGCTTCGCTTCGGTTTTTCCAAAGTCCCATGTCGGGCGCCTGATGTCTTGTCATCCATCTGAAATACATGCATACGCGCTTGCATGCGGATTTGTCCATAGTGCCGACTTTAGCAGGCTCGAGCATTCTGCATATTTGTGCAATTGCGTCCTTGGAGGATTTGCCTTCAATCATTTCTTCGATTGTGGAAAATCCCTGTAGGGAGTCTGCAATATTGGAACATATCTGCTTGAAAGTATCTACATTCAGTGTGCGGTAGACACAATTGTTTTTCGCATTTGCATAGGATTGCTCGTAAGCATGGCTTAGGATGAAATGAGCCGGATGCCAGTTCATTTCATCTCTAAGCATGGTCAACGCGGCAGAGCGTATGGCTTTTCTGTTACCCCAGGCAATCATTGCAGTAAGCAATGCACCTATTTCGATGTCGAGCTGATTGTCCGTGTGTTTCATCAGCTCATACACTATGCCGCAAGGGTCTTTCTGTTTGAATTCTTCAGAATCGAATCCCGAATTATATATATCATCAAGATTTTCCTTGGTGATTTCTCTGTTTACCATAAAATAAAGGTCGTATGTATCTTTAAGTACAAAATATTACATGGCCTCACATTCGCTTACCCACATTGCGTAGCTTGCATCGCTAGGCATGCGCCAGTCGCCTCTAGGGCTGAGTGAAACACTTCCTACCTTAGGGCCGTCTGGCAGACAAGAACGCTTGAACTGCTGGGTGAAGAATCTTCTGCAGAATGTTGTCAGCCACTTCTTTATGGTGCTGTCGTCATACTTTGCAGTGATGCCTTCGTTGCTGTTGAATGCCTGCTGTGCGAGGAAATAAATCTTTGAAGGACTGAAGCCGAATCTTATGAAGTTGTAAAGGAAGAAATCGTGCAGTTCGTATGGTCCGACGAGGTCTTCAGTCTTCTGCTGTATGTTTCCGTATTTGTCGGCAGGTATGAGTTCTGGGCTGATAGGCGTATCGACAATGTCAAGCAGTGTTGCCTTGGACTCTTCATCGATGCTGTTCTGAGCAACCCATGTTACGAGGTGCCTTACAAGTGTCTTAGGAATAGAGCAGTTCACTCCATAATTTGACATGTGGTCGGCATTGTAAGTTGCCCAACCCAATGCAAGTTCTGAGAGATCGCCTGTGCCCACTACAAAACCGTTGAACTTGTTGGCCAAATCCATAAGTATCTGTGTCCTTTCGCGTGCCTGTGCATTCTCGTATGTTACATCCTGAACGTCTATGTTGTGGCCGATATCCTTGAAGTGCTGGATGCAGGCGTCCTTGATGCTGATTTCTTTTATTGTAATGCCTAAAGACTGCATCAATGATATGGCGTTGTGGTATGTCCTGTCTGTTGTGCCGAAACCAGGCATTGTAACACCGATGATGTCTTTTCTCTTTCTCTTGAGTTTGTCCATTGTCTTAGCGCAAACGAGCAAGGCAAGCGTGGAGTCAAGTCCACCTGAAATTCCCAGTACAACTGTTGCCGCATTGGTATGGACTATGCGCTGGGCAAGACCTTGAACCTGTATGGCGAAGATTTCTTCGCATCTTTCGTCAAGTTCTGCTCCTGTCGGAACAAATGGATGCGGATCGATTTTACGTGTAAGCTTGAGCTCGCCCAGCATGTGCGATGTGCAGTCGACATTTATTGTATCCTTCTGTGAAAGGGTACCTACGCTGGTTCCGAATGTAGAGTTCATTCTTCTTTCAGCTCTTATTTTCTCTACATCGATTTCTGTGATTACAAGTTGCTCCTCGAAAGAGAATCTCTTGCTGTGGGCAAGCATAAGACCGTTTTCGTAGATTATACCGTTTCCGGCAAATACTACATCCTGCGTTGACTCGCCGAATCCGCATGAAGAGAATACATATCCGGCTATGCAGCGTGCTGACTGCTGAGCTATGAGCGAGCATACATATTTGTGCTTGCAGATGCCTTCATTGTCGGCCGAGAGGTTGAATATTATTTCCGCACCGCGCAGGGCAAGTTCTGAACTTGGCGGGATAGGAGCCCACATGTCTTCGCAAAGTTCAACGGCAAATTTACCCTGGGTTGTGTTGAATATGATGTTTCTGCTTACCGGCACATTCTGTCCGCAGATATGTACGTTTGTACTTTCGTGGTCAAGTGCAGATGTAAACCATCTTTTTTCATAGAATTCCTTATAGTTAGGAAGGTATGTCTTAGGCACGATTCCAAGAATCTTTCCGCCCTGTATCACCACGGCACTGTTGATGAGTGTTGAATTCATCTGCACTGGCATACCGATGATGGTAATGATGTTCAGTGAACGAGTAAAGTCGAGCAGCCTGAAAAGAGCATTTTCGGCGCTGTCAAGAAGAAGCTGCTGTGCAAAGAGATCACCGCAGGTATAGCCGGTCATGGACAATTCAGGGAAACAGATTATTTCCACGCCCTTGCCTTCGGCCTGAGCCACAAGATTCTCAATGTGCATTTCATTGAAACTGCAATCAGCCACCTTTACATTCGGTACAGCGGCTGCGACTTTAATAAATCCGTAATTCATACTGCTATTTATCGTTTGTTTTCGTTTCTGTTTTTTGTTCAGATATCTTTTTCGACATTCTACGTTTGAAGGTGAAAAGTTCCATGAACGACTCGAAGTCTTTCTGATAAGAGAATCCTATTCCCTGTGTGGTCAATGTCGCTTTTGTGAAATATCTGTCGTTTGTCTGATTGTATGCTCTCAGATATGTATTGCCGTTTTCCTTCAATCTCCATCTGATATCGAAGTCGCCCACAAAGTTCGTGCTTTTTTGATTAAAGGTATTGTCTCTGTATCCGAAATTTCCATTAATGAGCAGGCGGTCGTTAAGAAGACGTCCGCTGAGCACTCCTTCAATATCCATATCTTCCCATCCTTTTTCGCCTGTCGTAAGACTGGTTCCGAAATTCCAGTTGCTCTCACTGCCGATTATAGAGGAAAGCATCTGATTGATCTGTCCGCTCAAAGTCGACGAGAGGAGAGAACTCATGGCCTGGCTTGAGCTGTTGCCGCTGTTGTCGGCACGTGCGTAATCGTATGTATAGAAGCGTCCGAGACCGAGCAGGTAGAGAAGCTGCATGTTCTTCTCTTCTTCGGTACTGATCATGCTTCTGACGAGCTGCTTTTCTTCTTCGCTTACCGTAGGCAGATCTATGTCGAAGTTGATATTGGTATTTCCCAGTTTTCCTGATACATCCATTATGCAGATTACCTTGGTCTTGTTGTTCTGCGAATATGAAGTACTGCCTATGAGGTCGCTAAGAGGTACAGAATTGATGGTGTGCCAGCAAATAAGATGAATATTTGCATCGAATGGAGCACCGTTGAATTCAACGCTGCTGCCATTTTGGATGGAAAGGTCGCGGTATACGATGTCATGGAGGTAGAGTCGGTATTTACCGCTGGTAATGTTGTACTTGCCGTACATGTTAAACGCACCTTTGTTGTGGTACTGAGCGTTTATGACTCCGTTTCCATAAGTGCTTATGAAACCATCCTGCGTATTGTCCATTCGCATCTTTATCTCCGTTTCAGGAGTTAGGTCTACATTGAAATTGATGTATATGTCGCCAGTATATTCAGTGTCATATTCTTCGTTTGGAATGGTGTTTACACTGTCTGTTTTCTCATTTGCTTTCTCATCATCACTTATCAGATTCGGGACTGACGGTGCGGAGGAGCGGTCTCTGAATGTAATGAAACTGCTGTTTGTCATAACATCCGGAGTTGCAGCATCATAAGCAAACACGCTTCCTTTTTGAGGTTTTATGTAGGCATTGATGTGCAGAGGTTTTCCGTCTTCACCATTTATGTTGACTTGACCGTCGGCATATACTGTTGCATAAAATTTGTCTTCATTGAAGACTCTTTCGTCATAACATGTAAGATTGTCCGCATCGATCTTGAATCTGTAGGAGAAATCGGTGAGATTTCTGTGCTTGACTTCACCGTTGACGATACCGGTATTGTTCTTTTTGTCTGCCAGTCTTATATCGTCAAACCGGAAAGAGTAGGGGCGCAACTTTATTGTATCGCCGAGTGTGTGATAAGTTACATTTGTAGCATTAAGTGTCATGTTGATACGCGGTACAATGTCGCCTACCAGATTTATCTCGTTCAAAGGACCGCATACTCTCAGATATCCGTCAATGTCTCCGTCGATATTGCTGAATATGCCACCGATAAAGCCGTTGAGGAACTTTGCACTTGTTTTGTTCGTGCCGATAAGAAGGTCAATGTCGTTATTGCCTGGAGATACGTATCCATCAACTTTAGTTGTACGTCCCTCAATGATATCATCAATCTGTCCTGTGATTGATATACCCTTAATTTCTTCATTCCAACTTCCGTGAAGTTTTGCATTGCCAAGTACACCGCCTTGCAAGGAAAAACCATCGACAAGAAGGTAAGCGTCTGCTTTAGGTTTGTTATAAAAATCGGACACAATAGCGCGTCCTGATGCTTTGCCTTTGAATTCTACAGCATGGAAATTAACCAAATCGAGAATATACTCAAGCTGCATCTTACTTATGTCGGCTATAAGTGAGTCGCCTGGAGTGTCGGAAATCTTTCCGTCGATCTTGATGTGCTGATCGACATGGTTTATCATTATACCGTTGCAAGTTATTTCTTTTCCATAAATACTTACGGCTGATGGATGAACCTGCCAAAGCGTATCATTGATATTTATCTGTGTCTTCTTAAGATTAATGGAAGTCTTTCTTTTTCCGAGACTATCTGTGAATTGTGCAATTGCACCGATATTTCCTTCCATATCGATGCCGTCAAGATTCATCCATCCGAAACCTGCATCAAGCTTGTCATCTTTTGCATACGCAGATATTGCGAAGGCAGTCTTCTGTCCCTTATCGTTGATGCGTTCAAGATTTATACCAATATCCAGTGAATCACTGCAATCTTGGCAAATTATTGAAATAGAATCATATAAAGTGTTGTTGTAATATACCTTAGGTGCAAGCAATGCTATTGAAGCGTTGCCAGATGCGTCATCAACGACTCCTTTCAACACAACATTTTCAGCCAGACTTGCTGGCAGCTCTGTCAAATGTCTGAACATCTCAGAGTCTGAAATCGTCATGTCGAAAGCAAAATTGTTATGTGTGCGACTCTTTCTTTTGGCCAACGACGGCAAGTGATGGCTTAATCTATTTTGTATGCTGTTGACGATATCAGTATAACCAAAATCGCCGTTAATATCAGCATTGATAAATTCGCTCGCAATAGTGACGTGCTTATTGCGTCTGTCCACTGCGCGTGATGTGATTCTGATATTATCCGTTACGATACGTCTTTCAGGTGTTATGACTTCAATTGAGTCTACACTGATGCTTCCGAGAACATTGTCAATGTTTTTTCCTACGAGATCGGCAGTCAAATTGAATGCATATTTTTCATCTGCAAATTTCTGCGTAAGATTGAGACTTTTAGGATTGAAATCCTTTACGTTTACTGCAATCTTTGCCTTTGGCATATTGCCCGTTGGACGCACGAGACCGTCAATATTCAGCTTCAGATTTTCGTCGTCGATATTCAGCTTTCCTCCAATGTTTTCACCGTCAGAGTTTGCGTCCAATGAAATATTTTGATATTGATAGCCGGCATATTCAAAAAGCATGAGATCGCCGTCAATTGTTCCTATCGGGTATGTCTTGTCTGCAATGCGTCCATCAACGTCTATATCGAATGAAACATTACCTAATTTATCGTTGTCAAGTATTTCTCCTACCTCAAGGTTGTCAGAAGAAATATGCCCCATCAGATTCTTTTCCTTGCCGATGCCACAGTCCATCGAAAGATCACCTGCATCGCAAACCATTTTACCTTTGGCATAAAGAGTATTCATGCCTACTGATACATTTCCGGAAAAATTAATATCGCCAAGCCTTTCGAGGATTTTGGCTGTATTTTCATCTACGGAAAGACTTTTTACAAGCATTTCAGTTCCGTCAGAACTTATGTCAACATTGTTTATGTCAGCCGAAAGAAATGGATGTTTGCTTCTGTAGTAATCAATGGATGCATCAAGTAGGATGGCAATGTCGTCATTGTCTGTCTTAACAGAGACATTCTTAAGTCTGATATGTTCATTGTTGCCTTCAATGTTGCATCCAACATTGATTCTAGCATCCACTTTGTTAAGTTCGGGTACAAGACATCTGAAATCCCTTGCACTTAGAACTGTTTCTGAAATTCCAGTTGAAAATGACTTGATAACAAACTTATTGTTCTTGTCAAATCCATATCCGGCCACAAGTGTATCAATGTTCAGCCGGCTCTCATCCATTGTCAGACACAATTTAGACATGATAGCCGTCCTTTTGTTGGCTTCAATTTTTGTTTGAAAATTTGCAATGTGAAGCCCGGAGTTTTTCTCCGTGATATTTAGTCTTTTTACAGAAAGATTCAGCGAGTCGGGGGTAAATGCCTTGAGTGAGATTGTGGCGGCCAGATTCCTCAAATCAAGATGATTCATGTTGAGTTTTTCCGGAGTTTTTTCCGCATCAAGCACGTCATACTTCAGATTTGCGTGCCTCATTATGAAAGAATTTATTCTGAGGTTTATGCTCGATTTGCTTTCTTTCTTGTCCGACTTGAAAGCATCAAGCACGAACTGATAGTTGGGTAAAGACTTTTCGTCTTTTTTGTACAAAACGCACTTTACTCCGAATAGCTGTGAACTTGAAATATTAATTTGTCCGTGGAAAAGCGAAGCAACACTTATACTTGCCGATGTTCTGGCGATCTTAAGCATGTCTTTGTCTTTCTGGTCCTTGATGTCTATATCATCGATGATGAGTCTGTTCAGTAGTCCAGGACTGACACTGCCGACATGAACTTCTGTATCCAGCAAGTCAGATAAATACTCTGAAGCACAGCTTGCCAACATGTTTTGCATGAATGGGAAACTGAACAGCAGAATCAGGCCGAAATACAACACAAGTATTCCTCCTACGATTCCTCTAACTATGTGCTTTATCTTTTTGATGGCTTTATCCTCTAACTTAACTATTTTACTGCAAAAATACGCATTTTTTTACACGTGGGAAATAGATGCATCCATTAATATCAGTGCCGAAGATACGATATAACTAGCGTATTCAATCCACCAGAAATAAAACAAGGGAGGATAAGCTGATTTATGCTTCATCCTCCCTTGTGTTTATCGAAAAGTTCTGTTGTTATTAGAACTTATCCACGTGTCATATCATTTGTTAAGACCGTGTTTGATTTTTCTTGCATAGTCTGCCATCTTGATAGCTGTGACGGCGCATTCATCTCCCTTGTTGCCAAGTTTACCTCCACTGCGGTCTTCAGCCTGCTGCATGTCATTTGTAGTTATCAGACCGTAGATTACTGGTACATCCTGAGTAGCGTTCAAGTGCGCAAGTCCGTAAGTTGTACCTTCACAGATGTAGTCGAAATGTGGTGTGTCGCCTCTGACCACGCATCCGATGGCAATCACAGCATCTACTCCTTGCTTCACCATCTGTGCACTAGCGTATGTCAGCTCAAAACTTCCAGGCACGGTGAACACTTTTATGTTCTCTTCTCTTGCTCCATGCTTTTCCAGCGTGCGGCAAGCACCCTCAAGCAGTGCACCTGTGATGTTGTTGTTCCATTCGCTAACAACGATTCCGAACTTCATTTCTGAAGCGTCAGGCACTGAATTCAAATCATAGTCTGACAGGTTATGATACTTTGTTGCCATATTCTATACTCTTGTTTGAGATTTCTTCTTCACTCCTGTCCTTCATGCAATGGCAATCAGGGCTGAGGTTATGTTGAAATCTTATTTTGTAGCTCTGTTGATGTATTTGTCGATGTCCTGGCTCAGAGGAGATCTGAAGTAATCCTTCTTGATTCTGTTGTAGAGTTCAAGAGCCTTATCATTCTGATTGAGAGACTCATAAACCTCACCTGCCTGAAGAAGGAATATTGGACTCAGAGTGTTGTTGTCAGCCTTGTCTGCTGCTTCAACAAGAAGCTTTACACCTTTCTCAGTATTGCCTTTCTGAATGTAGCAGTTTCCGAGAGCTGCGATTGAAGCAGGAGAAATCATCTGATCATCTTCCTGATCGAAATCCTCGAAATACTTGATAGCTTCATCATACTTGTTTGTGTTGGCGTAGCAGATAGCAGCGTAAAGCTTTGCAAGGTTGGCAGTTTTTGTTCCGCTGTACTGGTCGATAATCTTGAGGAAACCGGTTCTGCTGATGCTGTCGCCGTTAAGGGCTGTCTCATACTGTTCCTGAGCGAAATAAGTCTGACTCTTGTAGAGTGCGACTTCTGCCTTCTTTTCAACTTCGTCCATGTGGTTCTTGTAGATGTAATAACCGCATACACATACGATTACTGCTACAATAGCGATGATGATGCCTTTGAGATTCTTCTCGATGAATGCTTCAGATTTTCCCAACTCTAGTTCTAAACCAGTTGGTTCTTTTTTTGTTGTCTTTGCCATTTTTTTATTTTGTTGTTTTTATTATTTCGAATTGACTTGCAGTTTATGCGTGTTTCGTACATAAACCGCGCAAATTTAGCTGTTTTTCTATAATAATTGAAAAAAATGCACGAAATATTTGTCTTTTAAGTATCCTCATGCGCTGAGCATACTGTTTCAGTGGAAAATAATTTCAGTTATTACGTTTGCTTTGACATATTCATTGAGCCTTTTTATGATGTTGCTTCTCGACATCATCAAGTCCTGTTTGAGCACCGATGACTTTATCTGCACATGCAGTGTCTGATTTTTAATGAACATTTCGCCTGTATATTTTCCAATGTCTTGCCCTAGTACATCTTTCCATGCCTCAATCAGTCTATATTGGTTGAGAGGTGTCTCCAGTCCCTCGCTTCTGAGAAACTGCATTATTATGTCTCCAATCTGTTCTGTATTCTTGCGCCTCATTCTTCATTCGTTGTTTCTGTAGAAGAAGTATCTGTGATACGTCCTCCGCAAACTGTAAATATCTTGTATTGTCCTTGAGAACGTTCAAGAATCTTGTCGAGGTTCTCCCTGTTGGTGTCCGTAATGAATATCTGTCCGAAATCACCGCCACCGACAATCCTTATTATCTGTTCGACTCTTTTGGAATCAAGTTTATCAAAAATATCGTCAAGCAATAGGAGAGGGCATTTTCTTCCGTCTTTCTCTTTAAGAAAATCAAACTGCGCCAATTTCAAAGAAATCAAATACGTCTTGTTCTGGCCCTGCGACCCCTCTCGCTTTATTGGATATCCTCCTAGAGTCATTTCAAGTTCATCTTTGTGCACGCCGTGCAAGGAATAACCGATGGCGCGATCCTTGAATCTGTCTCTTTGTATGACGTCCAGCAACGGCCCTCGCTGACAGTGGCTTATATATTCTAGTCCGACCTGTTCCTGATCACCGGATATGGCCGTATAGAATTTCTGAAATACTGGTACTAATTTTTCTATGAACTGGCATCGTTTCTCATAAATGCGTTCACCGGCATCAGCCATTACCTCTTCAAAGGCTTTCATCAGTTCCAGATCTGGCTCTTCTTCCATTTTCAGCAACGCATTTCTCTGCTGTAGAGCCTTGTTGTACCTGACCAGAAGATGCAGATAGTCATTGTCATATTGCGAGATGACAACGTCCATGAATTTACGCCTTTCGTCACTGCCTCCAGCTATTAGGGCACTGTCGTTTGGCGACACAATGATGAGCGGGATGAATCCTATATGTTCAGATAACTTTTTATATTCTTTCTTGTTGCGTCTGAATCGCTTTTTCTGATGTGCTTTAAGACCGCAGTATATTTCTTCATCGTTGCCGTCAATCTCATACAATCCCTGCAGCATCATAAACTCCTCGCCATGTCTGATAGTCGTTGAATCGACGGAGTTTGTAGCGCTCTTTGTGAAAGAGAGAAAATATATTGCATCAAGCACATTCGTCTTTCCCTCACCGTTGCTTCCGACGAAACAATTGATTCTGTCAGAAAAGCTCAGTTCTGCTTCTGCAATATTTTTATAATTGAGTATATTAATCTTTTTCAGCATGTTGTCAACGTTCTGTTATAGCTTATGTCTAAGATGAAATTTTACCAGTCCGTCCATTGGCGTCTGACAAATCTTGCCAACACTGTATCCCTCCGTCTCGGCCGCTTCTCGCAATTCGTGTCTGTAGAACCAAGCTATCGAACCGATAAAGTGCACCTTGCTTCCGCCATTTTGATATGCGGCAACATTGCGTTTGAAGAATTCCTTGAAGCAATCTACGATGAAATTATGAATTTCTTTGTCATCGCGGTGTCGGGCACAAAACGGCGACAAGCTTGCCAGGAATCTGTTTGGCATAGGTTGTCTGTACACCTTTTCAATGATAGACGGTACCGTCAGCTTGGTCTCTTCGAGAAAACTTCGGCATATTGTGTCCGAAAATTGCTTCTTCAGGCATCCGCCAACGAGCCTTCTACCAATGTAGGCACCGCTTCCTTCATCACCGAGTATGAATCCCAGCGGAGGCACATTGTCTGTTATGCTGTTGCCGTCGAAATAGCAAGAATTAGATCCTGTTCCTAATATACATACAATGCCGCTGTCTGTGCCGCACAACGAACGCGCCGCACCGAGCAAATCGCTTCCGACACTGATTTTCGGAAGTCCCGACGAAGCCAGCCTCAAAGCTTTGCTGACCTGTCCGCTTTTTTCTGGCGTACATCCGGCTCCATAAAAATAAATTTCATCGGTTTCGCCCAGATTTATGTCGCAGAACAGCTCGTTGTGCAAAATCGCACTAATTTCCTGCTCGCTTTGCAGAAAAGGGTTGATGCCCTGCGTCATTATCGATTTTTTAGATTTTCCGTCTGTGAGGCACCACGCTGTCTTCGTGGAGCCGCTGTCGGCTATTAGGATCATTTCTTCTTATTTTGCGTTACAACATACAAAAATAATCACAATTTGCGTAAAGCGCAAATAATTCAAACAGTCAACACTGTTGTGACGCCATACGTTTTGCATAATGTTTCAAGGCAAGAGAGGATACATACAAAAAATATGCGGATCATACTGAATGCATACAGTCGATTCGCATATCCATTTATGAAAAAACTCTTTTTAAACTTTTCAATTCTGATAGAATTTCTTTCCGCTCTTTATGTATATATGACCTTTTTCGGTCTTGTTCACTTTAATTCCATTGATAGAGAAAACATCACCATCTTTTTCTTCCGGTGAAACCGTAACATCTGTTATGGCATCGGTGTCATCTGTCTTCTTGTGTCCAAAGAATTGAACCTCAGCCACATTGCAGTTGCCTCCGTCGGGCGATATGTATCGAAGGTATCTATAATATCTTCTTGAAGGTGCAGTAAGCTTAGTGAGTACGCCTTCTACAGGTTCCTCGTCTACTTTGGCAATAGTCCACGCATCACTGAAGTCTGCAGTTGTTGCCGCTTGAAATTCGCCACCTGTCATACGTTCGGGATATCCATTTCGTGGCGCAAATTTCACGAAGGCTACCATTGCACTTCCTTTCTCGCCCATATCATAGCCGACCCAGGCACCGTCTGCCTCAAGTGCATCGAAAAAAGTTCCGATATTGTTGTCCAGAGCGGCACTTCTTGTTGTCGAAGGATTATTGTTCCATGACCCCTCGGTTCCTATAACTGTTCCGCTCAGCTGTTCTGCATCATACAGTTCGATTTCCACTGCATCACAAAGTTCACCCATACCGAGTGTATTGAATGCGGCTACGCTATAGAAATACTTGCCAGGCAAAGTCACCTTGTCTTCAAGCTTGAATGCACTCACAGTAGCAATCGAATCAAAATTCACGTTGTCAGTTGAGCGGTACACAATGAACGAGTCTGCGTCTTCAACACTTTGCCACGAGAGTGAGGCTGTGCACGAATCCGTCCATATCGCAGTTAATCCTCTGGGCGCTGTTGGAACATTTTCAGGTGCTGCATCTTCTGCCTCCAGACTTACGTGGTCAAAAATTGCTTCGTATGTCTCGCCAGATGTCTGTCCGTTGCATGATGCCATGCCGACATAGTATGTCTTTGGCATATACATTGTAGTAGAACCTATAAGGTACCATGTATCACCGTCACGGCTGATATAAGTAGAGAACTTATTTCCTTCACGTTTCACGCGCATCCACATTGGGGCATATCCGTAATTTGTTCCATTAATCCAGCTGGTTGAATTTCCAACTGAAGTACGATAGAACATGCGGACCATGCGGTAACCTGTTTCCCCGAGAGTAAGACCCGCAGACTGGCCACGGCTGTCGAGTGTTCCTCGCATCATTACACCAACCTTGTAGAATGCCTCTTTGGTTGATGTCAGGCGTACAGTCAGTGTTGCATCGCCGGTAACCTTCTTATATACATATCCCAGCATATCCGATGTTCCACCAATATCTTTGCCAAGACCTGAAACTGCAAATGTAGAGTCTTGCGCTGCTGTGAACATTCCTCCTCCGTATGAACCAGAGCTGATTCCTGCAAAGTTCCATTTGCCTGGAAGCTCATCTGTTCCTGGTTGCGCGGTAGCAGATGATATTTCGCTCATCAGGCTGCCTCCGGCTCTATTTATAAGTCTGAGCTTGTAGTAGTAGGTCTTTCCCGGCTCTACATCCTCATCCTTGTATATATTGTTTGTATAGTAATCCCACGTTTTTAGCAACGAGAACGATTTGCCGTCCGTAGAACGGTACAGGTTGAACCCGCGTGCATCCTCATTCTCCGGGTGTTTCCATGACACATAAATGCATTTGTATCCGTCCTCTGCACGGAAGTCCTGTGGCTTTGCAGGTTCTTCAGTCATGTATGGCGATGTCTTTGCATCTATCGTAAAGAATAGCGTGCCGAATCCAAGAAGTTCGTTGGCGGTGTCAGGGCGGGCAAGACGTGCGGCTATAGTCAGATATGGGAATTCCTTTTCGTCATCCATGCCCTTTACTTCCTTATAGTGGTGATATACGGCTTCAAAGCAGCATGCGTCAGGACGTAGGCGGAATCCGTTGTTGTGCATGGAGATGTAATAGAAAGAAAATCCTGTAGAATTGTCCAGACCGCTGCAATCGAGAGGCTCAAATGGAGTGTCCGGATGTCCGGTGTTGTATCTGCACCAGTACTCAACACCTTTTAGCAGACGATTGTCTCCTGCTGCAAACAAATCGTCACCTTGATTCCATGCAAGCAGACAAGCTTGTGTGATGTCGCCAAGTGTCAGTCCTCCATGAACGTTGTCACGCCCCATCTCTCTCATCTGTCCGCTAGGTTCGATTGAACCCCCGTACATCTGTCCCCAATGGTCTGTGTTCAGCATCAGGTCATAACCTTCCTGATAGATAGCGGCATCATCAAGAAGCACGCCGGATGCCATTACTACCAACGCCGCTGGAGTATACCAGGATGGGTGCGAATTCATGTAAGTGCAAAATTTCTTTGCTGCAGGATACATCACAGTGCGCACCTTTGTCAGGAACGTATTGCGGTCGTTTTCAGCCCATCCTTCATAGAACGAACCATCGCTGTTTCTCAGCATTTCAGCCGCCATAATCATATTTCGGCACGGATACTGATAGAGTTCGGCAGAGGCCGTTTCCAGTGTCTCGCCCCATGCAGTAAGAATCCTTGCAGCACAATCGGCGTAGGCTGTATTTCCCGTGATGTGCCACTCGATAGCGTTCAGCATAGCTGCATATCCATCGCTGGCTGCTCTCTGGCGTGTACCTCCACCACCTATTTCAGCAGAAGGTTTTGCTGTATAGGTATTCTGCGCAAGAGAGTAGCTTTGCAGGTCTTTCCAGCACGAAGCCCAAGGCTCGTCACCTGCATCCACATGCTGTTTGATACGCTCCAGGTCGGTACTGCTCAAAATACCTCCAGGATGATTGAAAACTCGCTGTGCCGAGACACCTATGCTTACGACCAACAGCAGAAATAGAAAACTGGTCAGACGGGTTGCTGTTTGTTTCATTCTCATTTAGATTTATTTTAGTTTTTAATGTTTACATAGAAGACATAAGGTTATTCGGTAGATGGTAATACTCTGGTAAAATTAAATGGTTGAGTTGTCTGTTACCAGTATACAGATATACGCATCACCTGATAATTGATGTCCTAAGTTAAACAAAAAACACCCAATAAATCTTGCTTCTATGCAATTTATTTCTGAAATACAGTTCCAAAATTATTACGGACAACAACTTCTAAGTTTTGTAAGAATCTGCTCTTTAATATTATTTTCCATTAAGGGCTTATTAATTCTGCCCCAAATACTATATCAGTTCCATTTCTTTCTTTATTTCATCATTCTGCCATAACTTCATTGACCCAGTCTTGAATAGCACTACTGTTTGCGCTGTTAAGAAGCCTGCCATTATCCCATTCTAAGTCCGTATACGTGTTCTTCAATTCTCTTACACTGTTGTTGATTCCGCTTCCCCCTGATGTTGCAAACGGAATGAGTTTTTTGCCTTTCAGATTATAGCTTTCTATGAATGTATTGATAATTCTTGGAGCCTGATTCCACCAAATGGGATAGCCGATGAAGATACAGTTGTAGGCACTCATATCAATATCCGTTTTTTGCAATTCAGGACGAGCTTTTGAATCGTTCATTTCAACAGAACTACGTGATTGTCTGTTGTTCCAATCCAAATCAGTCGAGGAATAAGGTTTTAATGGAGCAATCTCGCATAAATCACCTTTTGTAACTTCTGCAATCATTTTTGCCTTTTGTGCTGTAGTGCCGGTTGCAGAAAAATATACAACTAAAGCTTTCTTTTTGTTTTGCATATGATTCTTTCCATTGTTTTGTGCGCAAGTGACAAATCCTAGTGTCATAATTACAATCAAAGTTAAAATTAATTTGTTCATATTTAAAATTTAAATGTTATTTGATTTTCAATCCTGGAATCAGAGGTTTTACGTCTATCAGCTCCAAGTTTTTTACCATTGGCAAAGTGCCTTGCTTATACTTTTTGAAGTGTGGAGTCTTCAGATGTTTTTCGTAGGCATCTTTGTCTGCATATATTTCAAGTATAGTCACCTTGTTTGGATTATTCTTTTCAGCCACTGCGTACAACGTCAACACGCCAGATTCACAACTCATCGAAGCTTCTATCTCTTCTTTCAGATAAGCATTATAGGCCTCAAGTTGTTCAGTGTCAACAGTTATTTTAGATAAGCGCACAAGATTATTAACATTAGAAGCATGTTTGCCATATTCTTGTTTAATAATACGCAGAGCCTTTATAGCTGCTGGAAAACCGATGTACGGCAGGCACTGAATTACGGCAGCTGTCAATGTCTCAGGAGAGTTCCCTGCATTAATATTGCCATAGTAATGTGATTGAAGCTGGCTTTCTGCTTCAATTGTGGTCAAGACGCAGTATCCCAACAATTCGCGCGTCTTCAAATCAAGTGCTCCTCTACTGTATATTTCGCCGAAAAAATAATCTGTAAGAAATAGTTCAACGTCTTTGCCCATATTGCCAGGCATACCATCCATTACTGAAGCAATACCTTCAGGGTATAATCTGTTTTGTATAGTCATGCCTATCTCGTGGCGATTACTGTCAGTCGCAATACACTGCTTTTCTAATGGTAGAGATATTCCTCTTTCCGTAAACACTTCATTCAAGGTTCCAACGGCATTCAAAGTCTTCGGAAAACCGATGAATGGGGCCGTGAGATACATCACCTCACGCAATTCTTCAGGTGTGACGCCGATATTCAGTGCTGCGTCGGCGTGTGCTTTAAGTTGCGGAAGCGTCTGCATAGTAGCAAGAGTTATGCATGTAATCATTTCGCGCTGCTTGATTGTCAGGTTGCCTGTTTGGAAAACTTCACCGAAAATGAACTTTTGCAGTATATCCATTAACTCTGGATCTGTGTCTTGACCTGTCAAAGCTTCACCACCAAACAATGTGCGATAATTTTCTTTACATACATCCGCTCTGTCCTTTTCTCTATGCGTCGTCTGTGCCGTTACATACAGATTGCTTATCAGCACAATTGCAATTATTCCTAATACCTTTTTCATATATCATAAGTTTTTGGGCTTCAACCTTTTTTTACAATATGATGCGAATACAAATATAACATCTGTTTGCAAGTCTGTGACCTTCATTATATGCCGGTCATCTTCTCTTGATCTTCCGGATATCGTCCGCCTATGATTTCGATATTATCCAGATGAGTACGTATATCTGCGAGTTCTTCCTGTGTGAAGTAGGTGTCAGTACCTCCTATGTTTTCTTGAATGCGTTTTATGTGCTTGCTGCCTGGAATAGGCACTATCCACGGTTTCTGTGCCAGCAACCATCCTATGGCGATACGTGCAGGAGTTGTATTCTTTTTTCGTGCAATGGATTCCACATATTCAACCATTTTCATGTTGTGTTTCAAGTTGTCACCTTGGAATCGAGGAATTACAGAACGGAAATCCGTTGTGTCAAATTTTGTATCTTTGTTGAATTGCCCAGTCAGTACTGCTTTTCCTAAAGGACTGAACGGCACAAAGCCAATTCCAAGTTCCTCAAGAGTCGGCATCAGTTCCAGTTCCGGTTTCCTGTACCACATAGAGTATTCGCTCTGAACGGCAGCTAATGGGCAAACGGCATGAGCTCGGCGAACTGTTGCAGGCGCCGCTTCCGATAATCCCCAATACAATACTTTGCCTTCTTTTATTAATTTTCCGACTGTTTCCGCTACTGTTTCTATAGGCACATTTTTGTCCACACGATGCTGGTAATAAAGGTCTATATGGTCTGTGCGGAGTCTGCGCAATGAACCTTCCACTGCTTTACGGATAGTTTCAGGACGGCTTGACAGTGCCACAGGACGGACAGATGTACATAAATCCGGCTTCTCTGAAAGGTCATAGCCGAATTTTGTAGCTATTATTACTTTATCGCGTACCGGCTGAATAGCTTCACCTACTAAATCTTCATTCATACCATAGCTGTACACTTCGGCAGTATCGAAGAATGTTACCCCCAAATCAACAGCCTCGCGTATTGTACAGATTGCATCCTCGCGATTAGGGTAAGGTGGATAGCTTTGCGTAAATCCCATGCAGCCAAGCCCTACAGCAGATACCGTAGGACCGTTTTTACCAAGCTTTCTTGTTTTCATAGTCAATCCTTCTTTATATTTTTACCTAAACTACAGCATTTCCCGATAGTTTCACCCGTGCGCATGTATGTATAGTTTGGCATCTCGAAAAGCACAGGCTTCAGTCTGTCGTAGTCCGGCTTATCTTTTTCATTAAGGCAATCTTCATCAACATAGGTATTAGTTATCTTGCAGATGAAGTTGTCAAAAGTATCTGTTTCGTAATTGTCTACCACCTCGCACTCCATCACCAAAGGACTGTCTTCTATAATTGGCGTTCCTGCTTCACCTAAGTGATAGGCAAACACTTCAGATTTGTCCTCCCTTGCACCACTTACACAACCTACAAAGTCAGCTCGTTCCAGCATAGCTTCGTTCACCATATTTACTGAAACTTTTCCTACCTGTTTGACACCTTCATTTGTGTAATGTTTTTTAAACATGCTGAGCATTATTTGGTCATGTCCGATGATTCCTACATGAGCGATAAGCAACCAATTTACTTTACCATTTACTTCTGTTCCCACCACAACAGCCGGTGTAGGATACTGTGCCAATACGTTACCGATGTTCTTTTTCATTTTTATCATCTTTTTGTTGAATTCAATGCAAGCATACATTTATTCATGTATGGCGTCTTGCTTCTCATAATATTTTGTACGGTGCAAAAATACTCAGTAGCGGATATAATATATGTAACTAAAAACGGCGAAAACCAACCAATTTTACAGAAATGGGTATTATGCATAAATCTTGTATGCGAAATACTTTATCTTTGTATTGATTGTATATCATAAAAAGCCGAAACACATGAGCAATATTTTAAAAATAAGGAATGTCAATGACTACAGTCGTTATCTTGGATGTCAAGAACAGCATCCTTTGGTCTGCGTTATTGACTATTCTGAAGTGTCTCCTATACGCCACAGTCTCAATGACTACAGTGTGTATGGACTTTTTCTCAGAGATGATGCCGAAGTGGACTTGGAATACGGTTGTGGCAGATATGATTACAACAAAGGAACATTGCTGTGCGTGGCGCCAGGTCAGGTTGGAGGCAAGGAAGATAATGGAGAACAAGTCGTAATCTCAGGTTGGGCACTTCTTTTTCACCCTGACCTGCTTCATCACTTCTCACTCGAAAAACACATCAAGGACTATACGTTCTTCGACTATAGCGTCAATGAAGCTCTACATATGACCGATGAAGAACACGATGTAATCGTATCACTTATGAGGCAGATACGCGACGAGCTGGGAAAGAATCCCGACAAACTTCAGAATGCCATAATAGTCGGATATATCGAGCTGGCCCTCAATTTCTGTCAGCGCTTCTATAATCGTCAGTTCAACACTCGCTGCATAGAGAATTCTGATATTCTTGTTCGTTTCGACCGTCTGCTCCATAATTATTATGAAAACGGTTTGCAGCACACTTTTGGTTTGCCGTCTGTACAGTATTGTGCCGACAAACTATGTATGTCGCCGAACTACTTCGGGGATGTCATAAAGAAAACCACCGGAGATACGGCAAGCAACCGCATACGCAGGTTTATTGTTCAACTGGCGAAAAATGAACTTGCATCAGGCGAGACCATATCTCAGGTGTCCGATAGTTTGGGATTTGAATACTCTCAGCACTTCAGTCGTATGTTTAAGAAGCAAGAAGGCATCACTCCGTCAGAGTATTGTCAGAAACTGCATCCTTGATGAATAATTTCTCGGCATTCTTCCAGAGAAACATGTCTGCGAATCCTGCAAGTTCATTGTCTGAAGCAAGTGTCTCCTTCAGCTTCTTCATATTGGATTTAAGTACAGCATCTGGGAGATACGGATAGTCTGAACCATATAGAATATGTTCGGGCGACGTAATGGTTAGCAATGATTTCAGCACGTCAGTGCTTGGATTGCCGGCAAGGTCGAAGTAGAGACGTGACAGATTGCTTTCCCAGTCAATCTGCTGCATGTATTTTTGTTTTATCATTGCCGGAATAATAGACTTCATGCGAGGCAATGCCAGTGGCAAAAATGAGCGAGTGTACATCTACTGTCTGTGCTGACAAAGGTGATATAGCCAGTTCCATTCCTAACAATCCTATAAATATTTTTCAATTCATAGACTTGCAATATTTATACTATTATTTACCAAACGTATCTTTTACTTTAGCCAAAAGATTTGGAATGTCCAGATGTTGCGGACATTTTTCAAGGCATTTGCCACAACCTATGCACGACGAAGCTGGGTCGCCCCGTTGTACAGGCGACATTGAAACTGTATAGTCTGATATTGCACGTTTCATATTTTTATGCATGATATAGTTGTTGTATACGTATGCGAAAATATATCCGATGGCCACATTTTGCGGACATGGTATGCATTGGTAGCAACCAGTACAATCTATATGCCCTGGTGCATGGCGGTATGCTCGGATGGCTGCGCCAAGTGCTTCGCGTTCTTTTGGTGTAAACATGTTTTGATGCGCTTTGGCCGCATATTCCAAATTTTCTTCCACGTCCGTCATACTACTCATACCGCTGACGGCAACACTCACCTCTGGAATGTCCCAAAGATAATCTAATGCCCATTCTGTATCAGGCTTCTTTATACCTGACGAAGCAAGAGCTTCGCGCATTGTCTGTGGCAGATTGGCAAGAAATCCTGTACGTACAGGTTTCATCACAGCTAATCCCATGCCGTTTGCTGCGGCATATTTAGGTCCTAACACCCCAGCTTCATATTCATAATCAAGGTAGTTGTGCTGTATGAGGCAGAAATCCCATGCAGGAGTGTATTCCACAACTTTTTTGAACAATTGCAAACTGTCGTGGAATGAGAATCCCATAAAGCGTATTTTGCCCTGGGCTTTCAGATTCTCCATCTTTTCTATGAGCTTGTAAGGCAACACATAGTCTTTCCATGCTCTGTGCATAATCATGTGTATATGATAAAAATCAATCACATCAGTCCCGATGGTACGCCGTGACATGTCAAAGAATTTCTCAAAATCACCAGCACTCCGCATCTCCCACCATGGCATTTTGGATGTGACATACACACGATCGCGCCATCCTCCGGCAAGTGCTTTGCCAACAGCCTGTTCACTCTCACCACCAAGGTACACCCGTCCAGTGTCAATATAATTCACACCGCCGTCTATGGCACGTCGTACCATGGGTGTAGTCTGCTCAAAGTCTACATGTCCGTTTTTCATTGGCAGACGCAGCATGCCGAATCCAAGCGCAGAAACTTTAACGCCTGTATTTCCCATCTGCCTATACTGCATCTTTGGATTATAGTTTAGGATATCTTTTGTTAACTGTTCTCTTATCGCCCGTTTCTCAGCTTCGTGCGCAATAGCTTTCGGGCCGGAAATAGCACCCAACGTGGCTGCAAGCAAACTGCTCTTGATGAAATCTCTTCTGTCCATATCTTTACTTATATTTATCCATATACTGTCGTTCTTGCAGAATTTACGTGTGCAAAACAGATGCATATTGTTTGCTGTTTTCTCTGCTTTGAATGCACAAAAATAACAGTTGGAACAGTTAGCATAAGTAACGATTTTACGGATGTTTGTAATCGTTTTACTAATTGATATTCAATATTTAAAGATTTTGGGAAGAGATAAAAAATTATGGCATGTGGAAAATGCATGAATATCGTTCCACATGCCATAACAATTAATCAAACTTCAATTATAAAGCGTAATATATACAGGAAAATACTGCTGATGATTTTTTCTGTATTTTTCAGTATCTCAATCCAATGGACAAAAAGGCATGTCCGCAATTGTCAATGCTTTTGGTATGTGAATCAATAAATCTGTAGCCAAGTTCAACGACAGGAGAGAATCTATGTGATTTTAAATACCATGCCAAGGATATGTCGTAAGACGAACGCTTCCATGCAGGATTGCCGACTCTGCCTAATGCTTTCGCACGTACATCAATGGCGTGTATTGTTTTTGAACTGTTTAGTAGTCTGACTCCAATGCCACCGCCAATGCTTACCCCATTATAATATGTTTTGATTCCGTCATCATTGTACAGGGAAACATTGTCCTCTGCTGTAACGAAAAGGTATGAAATGGAAACAAAGTCCACATTTGCCTTGAATGAAAAGTCTATCGGCGTTATTCCTTTATTCTTGAGTCCTGTTCCAGCTGAAAACTCAAAATGAGTTCGGTCCATGAATGATTGTGCATTCATTTTGACTGCAGAGGCAACAAACAAAATCGCTGTTGCAAATATAAACTTCTTCATAATATTCGTGTATTTGGTTAACTATTTATGTTATTAATTATTTTTCTATTTCGTTCGCAAATATATGTAAATTATTATTTATAACATGCCGTGATGCTTTATAATTGAGTAGGGTTGTCTATCTTTTGGACATATCAATTTCCCATCGTCTTGCACTTCTTTATGATTGTGGCATAAATAATGCAGTATACTGGACAAATGAGAAGTGAAAGCAAATTGATGCCCAGCAATGAAATTATGGAAAGCAAATCGTATTTTCCTTGCATCAGCAGCAAAACCAACAGCAAGGAGAAAGCAGAAGAAAATTCAATCTGCCATATCGCGAGATTTGCCCAATAATCAATTTTGCAGACAATCCACGTAGCCGTTCCTGCAATAAGATGAGTAAATGAAAAAACGCCATATATAGATGCGCCAATGAGTTCACTAAAGCCGCATGAAAAATAAATTATGCCAAAAATAAGAACAGTAGACATAATCGTTCCTTCGAATATCCAGAAGCGTTTATTTCTCAGTTTCATATTCTGTTCCCTTGTTAAGTAATGTGACTACCTGTTATGTTGCGCATTTCTCTTGATCAATAGTAAAGTCAAACGTTTGTGTAGCTTTTTTTGTTTCTTATAAGCCATGTGTATCGTTTATTAATTTCATAGTAATAATACTATAATAAAATCATGCACCATCCGGGTTGCCTGATTCTCACTAAAGACGTGTGACAACAAATGATGTCGTTCATCATTGTCTATCAGAATATGGAATAGTTTCCATGTACATATCTTTCAGATTGATGATCACCTTGGAGAACTTTTCCAGTACGTTTAGACCGAGTACACCGTCTTCTGTACCATCGGAAAAAGCTGTTGTCTTTAGTTGTCCAGTATGCAAATCAATGCCGGTGTTTACGTTGATAGAATCAATTGTAGTTGTTCCGCTTCCTACACTGATATTCATTTGAGGCAATCTGTAGGTACGTGTAATAGTCACACCGCCTATACCTGCCATGCGGAGTGAATCAGGTACACCGGCTGTTTCAACTTCTTTTTGATGGCGTGAATACCAGGTTGGTTGCATATATGTATAGTAGGAACCTGTATCAAAATGGAAGAATAACGGATGTTTTGCTTCGTCAAACGTTTTTAGTTGTAATCCTTCGGATTCTGTGCGGAGCAGGTTGCTTCCGTCAAGCAGGGCTGGGGTAGGCGTTGCTGGCATAATGATTTCATGATTGGCGAAATCCAATTGTATTTCTTGCATACGTAGCATAATAGGAAGTCCGATAACAGGAGGAAGCTGAAATTTTTCATTATACTTATCAGCTTCTTCATGCCCTGTATGGGTGTCAATTACGACAAAAGGTACATTTACCCAAATCATTCCGCCGATACGCAAAGTGTCAGCAATAGCATATCCGCCCTGTTTCATACCTCCAACTCCTGCAACTGTGATGTCATTATACAAAGAGCGCAATCCATATACCTTTGCTAATTGGGGAGTTATCATGTTCAAACCAGCCCCTGTATCGAACAGAAAACGCCCTTCTTTTCCATTGATGCTTCCATCCATTTCAATGGAGTGTTGACCGTTTTTATCTTCGATAATCATTGGAATACGATATTCTCCAGCTTTATGTAGAGGTTGATAGAGATTGCTGCATGTCGCCAAAGCTCGATATTGTTGTACCTGAGCACGGTATGGAGCTATCTGCGTGCTGTCCATACCCAAGGAAGACAGTTGGTCGCATAAATCCTGCATTATCCCTGCCGCTTCGTTGTATTGACCTGTTCTTGCCAAATTGATGCTCAACAGAATGACCATATTCATCGTTTGTCCTCCCAACTCTTGCTGATATTTGCTCAGCAAGTCAGAGATTACGGCACACGCAGAATCAGGTCGGTTGAAATAATGATGCGTCATCGCAGTAGCCAACTCGAGTATGAATGGTGAAATCGAGTCTGTAGGAACGACCTTCACCTCTTCCTCCAATTCAAACCAGTTGCCTTCATTGATTAATGAGCCTATTCGTTTATCTGCATTTTGAGCTTGCATGTTCATTGAAACAAATAGACAGGCAATTAATATTATTCTATTAATCATATATACAATATTTTACGTAAAACTTCTGATTATCAACATTAAAGAGTTTGAGATCAACACAGGTTGGAGTTTATACTGCATTTTAAAGTGTATTTAGTAGTGTTAAGACATTCCTTATGGTTTTATCATATCAAATCTTTTCTCCTCTTTTTTTGCATATTCTTTGAAGAAGTCTATTATGTTTGGATAGAAATTCTCAAAATTATCATATTTTGATTGCTTCTTTTCGTATTTTCTCAAGAGGCAAACAAGTTCGGGCATCCATCGGAAATTTCGTTGTATTTGATCCAACAGTTCATTTTTTATTTCTTCTGGCTTGTACTCTTTGTCCAGCATATAGCAGATAACAGATGCACGAACAAGTGATTCATTAATCATTGTCTTCCAACTATTGTATGCCTGCTTTGACATGCTCCATTGTGACGACTTAAATAAGTCTGATGCAGCAGGTTCAAGTTCTTTTACATGTTCAGGGTATCTGTTTTCATCGAGAAAATAGTTGATGAATGAGTGGTTGAATTCGTGTATAAGAGTAGGCAGATATTCTTTGCTGTACATAGGCGTATCTTCCTTATCCACATAATAGCCTACAATTGCGAAGACTTCTTTCTTTTGTCCTTTTATTTGTCTGTTTACCCCATAGTTTCCGCCACCATTACAGAATCCTATTATGACAGAAAAGGTTTCTTGGGCTTCATTGCCATAGAAGTCTGAATACCAGTTTGCGTCAAAATGATTTATTACGCTGTCTACGTAAGCTTTAATACCTCTCTCATAAAGGCCTTTATGCGCATTGAAGAACTCATGGAATTTTGAATCTTTATAAAAGCTGTTGAGGTAAGATAAAAATTCATCCTTGTCTACATTCTTCCATCTTTTTTCCAAAGTAGTGGAATCTTCATCTATCAACGAAAAAGTTCCGTTCTGGTTGTCCAGATGAATGGCCATAGACATGACTGCATCGAAGGAAATGCCATACTTGTTTCTGAGTCCTTTCATGTACTGTACAGCCGGATGATCGGTATTGTCCTTAAAATAGCTGTCCATGTCCTTTATGTATTGACCAGCTATGTCCATGTGATATTCCGGAAATCCGGCTATTCGTGACAATATACTCATCAGCTCCACATTTTCATTTACTTGTGGTACTACAGATTGAGCCTTTGTACAAAGACATGCAATGAAAAAGGCTAACAAAATCATAATTTTTTTCATGGCGTAAACAGTTTGATTTTCATGTTTACAAAGATAACATTATAATACATGCTCGATTTATGATTACCTGAGAATCTTCAGAATAAATCCATCAAATTTTTCTTTGATTATTCATTTTATTGCATTGGTATGTTTGCATGCTTAAACTGCTGTTAGATGAATTATAGTTCTTCATGCCAATGAGCCTAACAGATATGCGGAAGCGTTAATTGTAAAATGAACTGTGACTGATGTGCTAAAACCATGTTTTATTCTTATATAGCTGAACATCAGAGCACTCGGTATTTTAACAGCCTCTTTTAGGACTACCCGAATCCATTCGCCTACGTCCATTGCGCTGAGGTCATAATTGATGATGTGCAGTATGGAGAAGGACAGTACTAAAATCCATAACCATGTCTTGAATTTGATTTTTGAGATCCATTTATATCCCCAAAACCATGCGATCAATGCAACAATCGCGCATGAAAGAAGCCTTTCCCATGTAACACTGTAAACCTTGGAAGAAAATATTATGGCCGATATAAAGAACATTATCGCTGCACTTGATAATGTAATGTAAAGTCTCTTGCGTTTCAGAGGCATATGGAATGCCGTTTCTTCCAGTATAGGTGGCAATATAAGGACAACCCATATAGGCAATGTCTGTACGGAATCGCCAATACTCGTTTCTGCACTCTCTGAATAAAATATCAAATCCGCAAAATGATAAACAATGGTAATGGATACATGAATCAATATAAACCAAATGGCAGTTTTTATGATACTGGAGATCTTAAAATCCAGTACCAAATTATCTTTGGGAGAAACAACAAACTGCACCATATCACGTAATCTGTCGCTCTTTCTGTAGGCCAAATAGACAGCGCCAACGAAGCAGATTGTGGCGATAACAAGGCACAATATAAAACTAAAATATGATAATGGTTGATTCATTTGTTAACCGAATGCTTTCAATTTCTGAATTTATCTGTGTTCTCCTTGTAGATAGTCTATTGCAGCCTGCAACTGCTCGTCTACACTGCACATTGTACCATTGACTGAAGGTTCTACTACAATGTCGATCTTCACGCCATTACGCTGAGCATTTGTTCCGTCTGGATAGCATATTCCTGCACCAGTAATATTGAATGACGCATAAGGTAGTTGTATACGTGTCACGTCACCATCTGCACCTGCTGTTTGGCTTCCTATAGTAATGGAGCATGGTATGGTCTGCAAGAACATAGTAAAGTATTCAGACATAGATTGCGAACTTGCATTTACTAATAAAACCACTTTGCCTTTATAGAGCTTATCCGAATCAGATGTCTTTCTTGTCAATATCGTAGATCGGATGAAACCACCTGGATGGTGAGCTTGTGGTAATAATACTTCTACAGCTTCTCTGCTTTGGGAAAAGAAAAAGGTTGGCAATAGTTTGTGAAGCACATCGTATTCTGCCGGATATGCACGTAAATCTATAATAAGTTTATCATAGGATGCCAGAAATTTCTCTAAATCTTGTTCATCTTTGCAAGTAAGGCTACCAATATTTATACTTCCAATACCGTTTGCAACTTCTTTAAATTTTGGTTTTGATTGAGTATTTTCTAATGAATACCTCCAGTTGACAAACTTGTCCCCTTCAACCGACGGAATCATGGTAGTATAAGTTTTACCTTCTCGTGCATACTTGATTTGGACCTCATCTTTTGCTGTCAACAGAGTGGCAAAGGAACCGTCCCTTAGAAGGGAACTCCGGTTGGAATGAGGTATATATGATGCAAGCTCAATCAGACGCTTAATTGGACTGACTGAGTCAATTAGAATAATTTCATCACCAATCTTAAGATTATTGGCCACAAGAGAACATGTATCTGTCACAAATAACCGATTTTCCGCAAATTTGCACATCAGAGGGATAAAACGTCCTCCGAAGATTGGGATATACCATGAATTGACATGTGTGTCGCACAATTCGGAAACCATTCTGGAATACAGAGAAGGGAAGCTAACAGAACGGTCAAATGCCAATGCTATATATTCCGCAAGTACATCGTCCCACGCACGGTCTGTAAGATTACGGTTGGGTGAATAGCTGTCAATTGCATTCCAGAATTTGGCTACACCGAGAAGGCGGTATGCCACGTCATCTTGTGGTATGTCTGAATATTGTATTTCAATATACGAAACATTGACAGGTGTCTGTTTTACGTATTGATTATTTTCTGGGTCAGCATCTCTGAGCCTAATAAGGCTTTCACTCAGTGCTTTTCCTAATGACAAAGAATCTGAAATCCATCTGAAGTCATTGAAAGTTTCTATGTTCCCGTCGTCTTCTTTATCACGTATTCTATAAGAGCCAAGTCCTGATATCCATTTTAAGCAAATGCTATTTCTCATGGAGTCAGGTGCTTGAAGGACATCATTTAATAAGTAGAAATATTCCGCATCGGCATTCATCGAACGAGAAGCGAAAGCAGGGTGGTGATACTTTGCAAATCCCCAAATACGCGAAATCTGAACAATAGAATTGATTTGTAAACTGTCGGGATTTTCAGGTAGTTTTAGTTCGGCGTGTGCTCGCTTTGTAGAAAGTGATTCTGTTTCTACACCACAGCTATAAAATGTCAGCCCTGCAATAATGAGAATTATTTGAAATATAATGTAGTGCAGTTTCATAGATTTTTTAGTTTATAAGTATCACAATAATTGTTTTATATGTGTTAATATAAAGTTTAAATCGCCATTTTATTGATATAAAATTTTAGGCTATCTTTAGCTTGCAAAAATATGATAAAATCAGGATTTTTATGAATTTATCGAACTTTCTTTTTACGCCTTTCAAATATATTTTTTCTCATATATAATCACTCGTATACTGTTTCTGATTATGGAAATATAAAACTCATTTTCTTTCATATAGTCTTAATTTTCTTTCAAATCTTTCAGCATCGATATTCCTTTTTTCAGTAGTTCTTCAGCTTTTTCTGGATCAACAAAATTATTTTTCAGAATAACAGGATTACTGACAGCAAATTTCATTTGCTCGATACCTTGTTTTATGAGATAATTATTTTCTATTGATAGTACACCCTGATAATAGGAGAATATGGCCTTATCATCAGGATATATCTTTTTTCCTTCTTCCAGAAGTTTCCAAGCCTTTTTGCATTGTCCAAGTTTGGGCAAAACATTCAATGCATATACTCTTCTCCAGTATAGAGTTTCATGCTCCTGTTTCAACTTCTTATATCTGGCCAAACATCGGTTCAAGTAATAATCTGCCTCTTCCAATAGTCCAAGTTTATTCATCAGATCTCCCATAACACCCAATGCATTTGGGTCAGACTCTTCATTCATCAGAGCATTCTCATAATAGATGCGGAATTTATTGACAGATTCTTTTTCATCCCTTTGAATTGCTGTCCACAAGAAGGCCGAAATGTATGAACCAGAAATTGGGAGTTCCTGATTATAACGATATTTATTACTTTCATTTATGTTTAAAAAAATCTCCCAAAGTGAGGTATCCGCATGTTCTATGATATTATATATGCTGTCTATATTATAATATTTGTCATACAGCCCAGTTAGAGCGTCCATTATGCCAGCAGGAATTACGGACATATGATCTGCTTTGATATTTTTAAGCTTTACGTCATAATGTTTTTCATGAAAGGTCTTATACAAATTCTGTCCAAAAGATTTTCTTGCATCAGTATCATCCATTGCAGTGATTATACGGATACTCGGGACATTTGTCTTGTAGTTATTCTCAAAACGGGGAAGCTGTTCCATCTCTTCAGGTGAAAATAGAATATATGATTTTATATAAACATTTCCAGCGTCAATATAGTAGTTAAGATAACTTGCTGTATATGAATGGCCAACTAATGTATAGAAACCGGATGTAGGAAGGATTTTATTTAGTTCCCTCTCCAAATCTGTATTAATATAGTTGTAAAATAGTTCCCCGCTTGAATCGAGGCTATTGTTGGATAGGTCATATCCTACATCGTTCCGATTTCCAGGAGTTGAATAGTCAATTGCTACAACTGCTGTTGGAGGTATATACTCAAAAGTCTGTAAATAAATTGCAGTCGATGCAATCAAATCAAAGGCATAATCTGCGTCCAAAACAAGTAATATATTGTACTTTACATTAGGATAAGCAGACGCAGGTACAGCTATCCTGAATGAACGTTTTTCCTTATAAGTTGTTGACTTAAATGAATGTTGTTCAACATTCATTATGTTTTGCGATATGGCTGTGTTGCAAATAAGAGAAGACAAAATGTATAAAAGTGTTTTTTTCATGGCGTATACAGTTTTATTCATAAAACTTTGCAAAAGTAATAAAATAATCAATCTTCGAATTGGGCAATGTGAAGTGAAGAAAATTGCCGAAATATACATTAGGGCAACCTGTTTCCCCTTCAACTCTTGCAATACCTAAACCTTGCATCTTGTGTGCAAAGGTAGAAGCTCCAGAATAGGTCTTGTTATTTACAATAATGGTTGTCTTTCCGTGATATAGGTTTGAATTTTTCTTATTGCTTTTGACTGGAGTGTCTTTTATTTCAAAAAGTTCTCCATCTGGTAAGTTGTAGATTTGAGTGTATATCTCCGGATGTTTGTTCTTATTATATGCCTTGGAATATTGACTGACCTTAATCAAACTTTTTGAATACAGCGTATAATTCGGATGTAGAAAATAAGACAACAACTTTTCTACGCATTGACTTGAGCCTCCTGTATTATCTCGCATATCAATTACTACATCTGAGATTTTTCTGTCATTAATTTCCTTAAAAACGGAATCACAGAACACTTTCAACTTCGTTTCCTGATATACATTGCGAAAAGTAAGGATTGCTTTTGTATTATCAGAAGAAAACGTGCAAGTGAAACTTTCATGCTTGATTTGAGATTGCCTTTCCTTTATGACTTTTAAAGCCACGCTTTGGGGTACTCCTTTCAAACGTATCTCTTTAATTATATCACCATGCTTTACAGAAAAAACATACGACTCGCTCCATTTGTACATATACCATAACAACGGAGACCAATAGGCGTTTACGCTGCCTTCTTTTATTCCATTATCTTTCTCTGAACCCCAAAGGCCATACATCCGTTCAAGTATATCTTTTGACCTGATGCCGTTGATGCTGAGAATCGTATCTCCTTCGTTTATTTCAGAATTATCAATTATCGGATAATCTACAACAAAGACGTCTCCAGTAGCTTTAATTCGTAATGGCATGGTATTGCCATCTTTCTTTGCATAAGCAATTAGGTCATTGGTTATAGGAGGCAACATCATGCTGTGGCCATCCTTTATATCAGCCACAAAAGGTGCTATTTTCAGGTAAAAATCCGATATGCTGATTGAATCAGTCAGGGATGCCTTAATCGTTGCTTTATTAATTTCATACTCTTCTTTTGACTGATAGAGAAAAAGATCTGGATGCACATATTCCAAATTCGAACATAAAGTATCAAAATCGGCCGTTTGTTGGACCGGACTTAATTTTTGTCCGAAGGATTTACAGCTCCAAGATAAGA